>Ga0207896_1000034_pt1 | contig 34381 bp, 26 predicted proteins | sample LinPmetageLP36_FD_184049 | JGI IMG/M metagenome (GOLD analysis project Ga0207896, IMG submission 184049) | Marine viral communities from the Pacific Ocean - LP-36 (SPAdes) | ecosystem: Environmental > Aquatic > Marine > Oceanic | place: Pacific Ocean | collected 2010-06-15 | reverse complement strand
TATAGAAGTGAAATCAGCAGATGGCCCTTGATTTATATTACCTGTATTAAATTGATTTGTACCACTAGTTAAAGCATAATTAGAAGTTAAAGTAATTACATCTCCAACTTTATACCCGCTTCCTCCACCTAACAAAGTAAAAGTAGCAAGACCACCTGTTCTTGCAGTAAAACCCGAACTAGGGTTTGCAGATGCTTGAACATCACCCGAACCTGTAGTTGTGAGAATTTTTAGTGTAGCACCTGTACCCGAACCACCCACTACTGTAGGATTAATTATTGATTCTCCATTTTGATAAACGCTTCCCGCTTGAGGGTCATTAGTACCATAATACCCTATACCTGCGGTAATAATTTCTAAACCTGTAATTGCCCCACCAGTACTTAATTCTTGATACAAACCATATTCAGCATGTGCGGCTTCTATTCCTTTATCTTTATGAGTGGTTGCAGTAAACATTACAGAAGGTGCAACTAACTTGTCATTATTTAGATTGAATGCTCTTAGTTTGATTGCATCGGGGCTTACTCCCCATTCACCTAATGTTCGACCATCTGCCGCAAGCATTTTGCTACAATCAAAAGATACACCTTCTTCTTCTGTAACATTGACTAAATTTATTGCCGCTTCGGTAGCCGCCGTAATTATCTCATCAGTAAGTAATGTAGTCCAATTCATACGAGAAGAAATTAATACATAAGCCCACTCACCTGTCGCATTAGGATGTGAGTTAGCGGTATTAGTAAGACCGTCACTACCACTACTAGATACATTCCCACTTGCATTAGATACAGTGTGTGAAGCAAGAAAAATGCTACCTTTAACACCGTGAAGTATATGTTCATTACTTCCTACTGTATATTGTGTACGAGATGTATATGATAATGTGTTACCTAAACTTCCTTTTGTGGGTGTTGTGTAATGAGTATCATTTAATTGTATAACACCATTTTGTTTTGGAAAACCTAAGTAACCTAATATGTCATCTATATTACTAAATTCATCTACAGTATTAGGTCTGTATATGCTATTTTTATGAAATCTAATAGTTAATGTATCAGTTGTAGACTCCCATTTTACTGATGCATTAATTAAAGAATCGGGTGAATACACCCCTCGCCATCTGTTACCTTTGAAAAGAGCATTAGTCAAATCAGCATGGAATAATTGTCCTGTTACATCACCCGTACCTACAATATGATTACCTAAACTAAAACCACCCAAAGATACATCTCTATCATCGAAAAAGACTCCTATCTCATTATCTAAAGAATTAGGAATTAAAGTATTATCATTAGAGAATTTATCGCCTAATTTTTTATACACATATCTTACACCGTATGATTTACCTTTATGGTCAGTTAATCTTACACCGTATAAATTACTGTTACCAACTTCACTAGATTTAATTAAACTAGTATCTGTATGTGCTTGATAATTATGAGTAGTAATACCGTATATTTGGTCAAAAGAATTATCTCCTTTTGGACCACAACCAAATTGACCTACTATTGGAGAAAAACCGGGTATACCGGCGGCTATTAAACCACCAAAATTGATTCTGCCAATGGGTTTAGTTCCAACTCTCAAACCTTCTACAAGTGTTAATGATTGACCTTGAGATTCAAAAGACTCATCAAACAATGTGTTACTAAATGTTCCACTACCCACATGAGCAGATAACATTCTAGTTTTATCATCTTCATTTAATCTTGTTACATAATCATGATTACTTATTACATCATCAACGGTGTTTTCCGAATTAATCATTTCTCTAAGAGTAGTAATTGGTGCAAAAGGTCTACCGTGTTTGTTTAATGGCATAGGCGCAGGATGCATATTTTCACCCATTACCTCATCTTGCTGACACCAAAAGTTTCTAAATCGCCCACCATGACCTACTAAGAATTGAGGTTGATATGGCGATTGACCTTTACTGTTGTCTAACCAAACACAGAAATTTCTACCACTAGCACCCGGTACAGTTGAGTGTATTACTATAGTAAATCCGGGTACACCGTTTACATCCTCTACTACTCTACCGATATGCGCTCTTAGATAACCCATGTGACTACCCCTATCTTGAGAAGTCATGGCGTGTTCTACTGACCAAAACGGGGCGGGGTCGTGAGTAGAACCTGTAGCGGCAAAGTCAGCATTTACATGTGCGCTTGTAGGGTCTTTGTTAGGATTACTTACATCTTCTCTTACACCTATGCGAGTTAAATCAAGTCTTTCACTTTCACCGGGGTATTGATGGGATGGGCGACGAGCATGGGTTCTACCATTTTTAGCCGCACCTTGATTTATCATACGGACTATTTCTCTTGCCGCCGCTTCAATATCAGTTACACCCTCTTTAGCACCTACTTCACCAAAGTCAATTGTTTGGCGGCGAATATAATCCATGTCTTTCCATTGAGGTAAGTGCTGTAACCTACTTTCTTCATGGTTAATCAAATTTAAATTTTTATTACGAATACCTTTCAAACATAAAAATGCTGATATAACTCTTGTTCCATCGGGAGTATCAAAGAATGTACTACTATCTTTAAATGTAAAAGTACTAAATCCTTGCGCCCTTCTATGAGCCTTAAGTACTCTTACCATAGGGAAAATACTTGTATCACCCTTAGTTACTCTAAGTTGATTATGTTTTTTATTAGCATAAAAAGATGAATGAGTAGCAGGTTCAACACGAGGTAAAACACTATCAGCGATGTGGAAATTAGTACCTACAGATTCATGATAAATACCACTGTGTACAAAATGTCCGTGTCCTTTACCGGCGTAATGTTCGTTTCCTATATCAATAATAGTAGTCAATGGTGAACCATTACTAGGATTGAAAAAACCTTTCAATGGATTTTCCATAATAAATTCGGCTACAGGATTGTATGAGTTAGAGTTAGCAAGTAAATCGTTTGAAGTTTGATTCGCAATATTGTGTGCGTAAGCACTTTCGATAAATTTAGATTGTTGGGTGTTTCTTAGGTATCTGTTTTCGGAAGGGAAGCCATTTGCTACATCTATTTGAGTTGTAAGATAGTGAGGCGCACCACCATTAATTTGTGCTAACACATTATCAAGTTGATAATATCCATCTTTTGTAGCAAGATTTCTTGTATGTCCGATAATAGGTGTAGAAGGACTTGTTTGTACTTGCATGTGTATATCATGGAATGAGATAAATTCTCTATCATGTGCTACATCGTATAATAAAACACGAGCATTTCCATCCGATGCAAGATAAGGGTCTACATAAGCAATAGTAGGTGCTTGAGAAGCAGATAATCCCATCGCTTCATAATTTAATTCAATTGTTTTGTTTACATGTTGAGCAAAATTAATTGCAGTTTCTAAACAGTCATCACCGATTAAGAAATTTTCAAGTGGTATGGAATCACGAGGTCTATTTGTTAATTGCCCTTCTCCGCCGTTAAATGCTTTGTATACCTGTCCTTCATTAAATACACCACGACTTTTAGCGAATAAACCTTCTATTGCATGGGCATTATTCATGGTCATATTCATCCAAACAGTATCACCATTTCTTAGTCCACCTGCGGCATAAGGGTTGCACCAAGACTTGTTGAGTATAGCATCTCCATCATTAGCAACCATTGAGTTTATACCAACTCTTACTTTGTCATCATCCGCTATTGCTACTGCGTTAGCGGCGGCTAATTCTACAACAGTGTTAGTAGCATGACTTGTATGAAATCTTGTATGTACATAAGCAACCGTTCCTACATAAGCAATAGCACCACTAGTTTTATCTTCCTTGTAAATCATATCACCGGGTCTTAAATTAAGTCCTATAGTATTAGCAATAGGAGAACGAGTAGCACTAGCGCAATCTATTGTTAATGTTGTAGTAGAAGTAGCAGATGAAGCCCCTACAAAAGACCATATTTCATCGCCAGTGATAGGTCTAAATGTACTTACAGTCAATTCATTTGATGTGACTTGTGCTATATTAGATAGAGCAAGATGGCTTCTACCGACTTTTTCTAATCTAAATTCTACACCTGCTAAACTCGGTACTGTGACACCTGTGCCAAATTGAACTAATACTGTATTATTATTAGTAGTGTTTAAAGAAAATTGACTGTTAAATTGAGTGCCTAAATACAATACTTCGACAGGTGTTGGAGATAGAATTTTACCTATAACTAATGTATCACCTGTGCCTACAATGGGATTACCGCTACCATCTAAAGTATAATTTGTATCAATGAAATGTTCTACATCATCTAACTCTAAGGCATATATTTTTCCTGTCATTAGTTTACCTTGTAAGATAGTTGCTTTGGCTCTTTTATTTTTGGTACGGGGTGAATGTGGATTAGAAAGTGGACCGGCTTTGAACTCTACTGCACTTACATATTGGCGTAGCCCGTAGTCAAGGTTACCACCTTGAGTTTGTACATTTGCCTCATCATAGTAAAATGGTAAACGATTTTCATAATCCGAAGATTGAGTGGTAATATCGGAATTTATAGATTTAAGATTAGAAGTTTCGTGACCTGCTGAAATTACACAACCTGCGCTTAATGTGTTTATAAAATTCTCACTTAGATACCCATGATACCCACCATTACCTACTACAGAAGGTTGAGCATAAACTCTTACATAACCATCAGTAAGAGGGCTGTTCAGTTGGTAAGCCCAAGAACCATCTTCAAGAAACACTCTTTGGTTGTGGTCTAAGTCTTTAAAATTATTAAAATTACCAGTTAATTTATTTGGAAAGACATTTTTATTTTCTACATATAAATCTAAAACAGCATTACCGCTACCATCGGTATTTTCTATAATTTTAGTTATGTATGTTTTTGCAACTGTTTTTCCATCTATATTATTTTCATTGTACGCTGATATTGCTTCCCTGTCATTTGGTGCAATATCTTCTATCCTTCGACCTACAGGCGATGGATTCCATGTATGGGCGGTATGAGTTGCATCTAAATGTATTTTCATACTGTTATCCGGTCCGGGAAAAATTCCCTCATCTTTTACTTGGAAAAATTGTTGGAAAAATACAGGTATCTCAACCATGGCACGAGTACTTGCGTATTGCGTGCTTAATTGATAATCGTGTGTTACATCATCTATCGCTTGGAATAATCTATCATTTACTGTACTACCATCCTCACACATATTTTCAAAGTTAAAGTTATCATCATTAAATAGAGTTTCATTTACTTGATGGGTTCCTTTAGTTTGATTAGAAATTAGGTCTACACCTAAACACCAATCATTAAATGATGAAAATACATTTCCACTACTTGAAACATATTTTCTTTGTGCAATAGCATCTGCGTCATCAAATACAAAACCTGCACCTACTTTACTTGCATATTCAGCATTAGCCCCATCGGATAAAAATATTCTACCTTTCTTAGCAAATGCGTATGTACCCCAAGACTGTATATCTTCGGATTTATTATTAAGAGGTTGCACAGTCAAAGTTTTAGCAGTATCTAATGTACAAACAGATACGGCTTGTACTGCACAACTTCTTCTTGTAGAGCCGGGTAATCTCATCAACGGGCTTGGGTCGTATGTTGGTTTAGTGTTAATAGCACCTTGACCCGGACCACCAAGAGTTACAGATATTACCGGTGCATCAATATCTATTTCTTTAACTACATGAGAATCCGGTGAACCGCTACCCATAAATGTAACATCTTCGTTTATGGCCTCTTCCGCTATACCACTAGCAGTAACTTGAGTTATCATACTATTACTTTCAGTACTAATTATTTGTTTAACTGACCTTATTCTAGTTCTACTCATTAGATAGAACAATGATATTATATTCGCTGTTTCCCCTTTTTCTACACCATCACGCAATTTTGCTAATTGATTAGTTCTACTTCGATTGGATGGTTGTATGTATATACGAGCAGATGTATGTTTAGTACCAATATACAAATTATCTATAATATCAAACATTTCAAATATAGGACTACCTTGATGTATACCACCTACATCAAATACTCCTTGAGATGAATTGACCTTTTCAGCCTTTTTCTTAAATTGCGTATTACCTAAATCTTCTAATTTGTTTACTTTATCTACACTCATAGGTTCTATACATAATTTATGATAAACCGATTGATGAGTACCTTTATTGTGTGAACTAGTAATTACTTGTGGAGTAGTGGCAGGTTGAGCATTTACATCGCTAGGTGGGGTGTAATTTATTGGAGAAGTGTCGTAACTTATTTCAAAATCATATTCTGCACCACCGGCATTATCTCCAACTAAACTATTAGTTTTTTCAAAATAATCATTTTGATTAGCAACCGCACTATCTAAATCTATATATCCACCGGGAGAATATATTGTAGAGTCTTTACTTGCATTCGCTAAATCGGCTTTTATAACATCTAAAATAGTAGTAGTTCCCGTAAGTATAGTACTACCTTTTGGAACAGTTTTTTCTACCATTAACATAGGAGTTGGTGAAGCAGAAGGAGTCTGCATTGAATCACCTAATAAATCTAAAGCGTTATAATGAATTTCAACATAAGGTGCTAAATTATGTGTAGTGCGTAAAGTAGGTACATGAAGTAAAGCAATTCTACTTTCTGTTTCGGGGCGAATATGATAATCTCTTTCGTCAGTAGTAAGAGTAGTTCTTGAGTAAGTTTCGGGTATCGGCCCTTTGAGCATAAATGGTTTATGGTCACCTATACTTATTGCTATTATTTCTTCTTTCGATGCAGGTAAACCATTAGTAAATACCGATGATGCCTTAGTGCTATTAACTATATTTTGTATAGGTGATTGAGAGTTCTCATCGTAAAAATCAGCAAGTTCATTTGTATTAAATAAACGATGAAGACCACTAGCGGTATTTTCATAGTCCATTTGAACTATATCTGCTGAACCGCTAATAACTTGGTCTATCTGTAATGATGTAGGTCTTGGGTATCTTCTCATATATTCATGACCCTTAATGTGTGAAAACTTATGTCTACCACTGTGACCTATTTGATAATTAACATCTAAAGTAGACGGCCATGTAACAGCAAATGGGTTGTTAGGGTGAGATGTTGTTGTAGCCATTTGACTAGAATATACTATGCCGTGTTGTTCATTATCTGTTTCATCTAAAACCATTTGACCTGTTTTGTCTATAATTTGAGTATTAAAATGAGGTGGTTGGTATGGTTTACCAGTGACTAAATCAATAACTAAATCAGCAGGAATAATTACAAAGTAGTTATCTACATTAGCAGTTCTTGAGTGTAATATACCTCTTGAGCCACTTGATGCTACATTAAAATCAAGATGTATACTGTTTACCGTAATGACACCTGTAGAGCCGTTTATACTCAATATACGGAGTCTTTCCGGTGGAGTTTGATTAGGTTTCTGTGTATTTCTATTAATAGCACCCGGATTAATAATCAAGTTATACGGGACATGGGGTAGATATGATGTAGCAACATTGTTTGGTGCAGTGAAATTATTATGGATTTCATAATTACCCATACTATGAGGTGCTAAAGTAAAGTCTGTTGTTGCACTCGTTGCATCATATTCTTTACCTGTTAATCTTTTAATTAAGGCTTGAGCGTCAGTAGCAGGTATAGTTAGTGTGGTAGTAGTACCATTAGATGCGGCAGTAAAAGCAGTAAACTCATATTCTTCTTCTATTATATCTAATGGTTCTTCAAAACGATATAATGCCGTAGAACTAATTTGGTCATCCATAGGAACATTAGGAGTTATTACTTGCTCATCAAATTGAGTAGCAAAGTGAATAGACTCAATTGCCCCTCTAAAATCCCCACCTTTTCCGCCTATATACACATGAGCAGTAGAGTCGCTTATTGAAGCATCATTAGGTAGAGTTTGAGATATAACCACTTGACCATTAATAAACAAAGAAATAGCACTATCTGTTACTGCACCAACTATGTGATACAATGGTCTGTGATTGAAGTTTAAGTTTGTAGCATCATTGTAAGTACTTAAGTCGTAACGGTTATATGAATCATGTACACCACCATAATCTTGTTCGGGATATACCACACCACTCCATCTTGTAGTTGCATTACTAGCGGTAGTAAGTGTAAATTTTTTAGTACCATCTGTAGTATCTAAAAATACTGTAAACTTTGCGGGTCCGGGTGTATCTACTGTACCTAATTCTAAGAGGAATTGCCCTTGTCTTTCAACAATTACACCTCCACAGTCGGGAACAACCCAAGCCTCAACGGTGAATTGATTATCAAATCTACTATTTATTTTTGTAGTTTCATCTTTACCGTAACCTGTTTTTGATAAAATATCGGATGGTGTTTTCTTTGTTTTAGTGTTTGTAGTTCCAACAGATGCATTATCACCGAGTTTAGTAAATCTACCTTGAGGTACAATAATAGATTCACTTACACCATCAAAAAAGAAAGCGTGACTTGACCTACCTATTGCTACCAACTTTTCACCTCATATTATGTAACTTGCCGGAATAAATTGAATGTTAAATGAATAAACAGGTTCACCACCTACTTGTACAAAAGTAGCCTTAGTAATACCGCCTTTGATAAATGACCTATCGTTATTACTATCGGGTTCATCGGGTTTAGTAGAAGCGGATACTGCATCTTCTACACTTTTACTTTCTAAGGTTTCAAACCTACCTGTAGGCATAAAAAAGTTTACAGGTTCATATTTATTACTACCAGTGGCCTTTATACTTGAGTTAAATGGTATTTGAATACCAATAATATAATCACCAAATTTATCTTTTTTCTGTAACCCTTTATTATTTTTAGAGTTATTTAATGTACCATAAAGTGACATTACTTTATCACCTGCACTCATGCCGTGAAATATACCACCTTGGTCACTTCCACCTTTGAATGTAGTAAAATTAGGTGTGTAAGTACCAAATTTAAAATTATTAAGTTTAGGAGTGCCGCTATTACCATCTTTACCTGCTACAGTTTGAGTAATTTTAACAGCAGTATTAGGCTCACTACTATTTGGTGAAGTTACTCTAGTAGCAGAAAATCCTGTAATGGGAGGTGTTAAACCAGTATCATTAATTAATTTAACAAGATTTGTTGCCATTTGTTCAGCCGTTAGAGCAGTACCAACAGATGCTACATTGAATGTACCACTACTACCACCGGCTATTGTTAATGTATTTCCTACAACAAAATTTTTACCGGGGTGAGCAATTTCAAAAGATGTAATTGCACCACTATTCACACCTGTAATGTTTACTTTACAATCTGTTCCTGCCCCACCACTCACCGCAACATCATTTGCAATACTATAACCGCTACCACCAACAAGTGTGTTGGTTGTTTGTACACCATTAGTAGTTGCTATTGAAAAATGATACCTACTACTTCCACTATCTAAAGCATGAGAAAGTTCACTTTTTGATGCATATAAATCAAATTCAACACCTGCTGTGTTTTTTAGTTTAATTGGAGTTTCAAGGTTTGCAATATCACCTACAGTAAGAGTACCAAAACCATCGTTTATCATATTTTCATGGTCAAATCTTGCTACAGTTCCTAACATTGAGTTAAATTCTCCATAGTATCCTCTACCTGCCACCGGTTCCACTCGTGAAAAATCTATCACGGCTGTTGAACTTGTTGCGCTACCTATGCTCATTAAATCGTCATCAGTGAATACACCTTCTAATAATATAACAGCCCTTGAAAGATTAAAGTCCGTAGCCATTCTATCACTACCCATGAAAATTAAAGGTGTAGCGTTAAAATTTCTGTCTACATCTAAAGTAACAGTTGTAACAGGTAATTGTATAGTTTCACCATCGGCTCTAACAAACCTAACAGGTATATTTTGTGACATTAGAATCGCCCCCTGTGTGTAGCACCGCCAATAGAGCGAGCGACTTCTTGTTGAATCATATTACCTATCTCACGAGCCAATGCTCTCTTGTCTGTTCTATCGGTAATACCACCGGCGTTGACAGTAATGTTGAAACTACTACCGCCCCCACCACCTTTCATTTCTACAGGTATAGAACGACCACCCGATAACGGTACTATTGCTTCTGTGCCGTGAAGCATAGCGGGGTAACCACCCATAGGACCGGACATAACACCACCTTCGGAAAGTCCTACCAAACCTTTTAATTTACCACCAACTTTTTTAGCACCACCAAAGCCTTTTTTAACACCACCTTTGACTGTATCTACTACACCACCTAATTTATCAGCCATATCTTCAACTGCATCAATTATAGGTTGTAATAAATCTATTATAAAATTAATAACACTGTTAAATCCATCTTTAATAAAGTTGAATGCGGCACTAAAAGCCCCAATTATTGTATCAGCCACACTTGATAATGCTGAACCTATAGCGTCTATAGCGTTACTAGTAGGCTCTAAAATATATTCATCTATAGCGTCACCTGCGGCACTATATGCATTTTTTGCACCTTCGGAAATAGTATCCCAAGCACCACCAAGCCAATCAAAGAAACCTTCTATTGGTTTAGTTACATATTCATTAAAAAGACTACCAATACCATCCCAACAATCACTAGCAAATGATTTAATGTCTTCCCAAATCCCACTAAGCCAATCAAAGAAACCTTCTAATGGTTCAATAAACCAATCATCAATCCATCCTTTAATTGACTCCCAAGCATCGCTTGCCCAACTTTTCAAGTCTTTCCAAGCACCCTTCAACCAATCCCAAGTATCTTTCAATGGTTCAATAAAATATTTATTAACAAATCCTTTAATCGCTTCCCATACTTTACCTGCTATTTGGCCTATTGCTTGAAATGCCGGACCAATCTTACTAACAAGACCCCCTAAATTAGTCATTAATGCTATTAATGCACCACCGCCTACTGCCATCTAATCACTCCCAATCCAAAAATGAATAATCTAATCCAACCACTTCTCTATCCCCTGCTTTTGATTTTTGCTTTTCTACTTTTCGTTTTTTGTCTTTGTGTTCTTTTACGGCTAAGGCCCATGTTAATGATTGTTGGAATATCGGTAAAGGCATGTTGTAAACATCGTGGAGTGATACCCCGTAATGTGATGCTACAATATAAGCGTATAACTCCGCTTGAAGGGTTAAATCCTCAACTTCTGTGTACTGTTTTTTGTCGAGGAATTTACGCACCTTCACCTTTTCGGCGTTGTAAACCCCCCCTGCAAAGCCTCCGCAATTTCGTTAGGTTGTGGTAAGACCTTAGTAATTTGGTCACCAACATACCCACTAAGGGAAATTAATTCACCGGATGTTAAAGCCGGATTGGTTTCAGTTATCCAATTAGAAAATGCAAACTTCCAATATCCTTTCAAGTTCATTGTAACATCGCCCTTGTTAATTACAAACATTTCTTGGGCGGCTTCTTGTATATCTAAGAAAGATACATCTCTTACATATACTTCCATAATTAGACTTTCATCATTAGGGTCTACCCTAATTTCATGTCTAATTACATCATTGTTCTTCAATAATAGGCTCTTGTTCTTCACTATCTGTGGTTTGGTCATCTATTTCACTTCCATTGGATGCGGCTACCTCTTCGGTAGGGGCTTCCGGCTCTACATCCGGGGTCGCTTCTGCGAGGCCGTCAGTTTCACCTTTCTCGGTTGTCATCCCTTCATCGTTCTGCCTTAATCGCAAAACAAGTTCTGCTTTAGTACCATATACAGGGAGATTTCTCTCCTTGCAAAGTTCCTTTAATTCAGTAACTTTTAGGGAATCGTATTGCTGAGTATCAGCAGGGAATGGATTTATTACCTCTTCTTGTACAAGAGGATTGATTTCTTCTTCGGTAGTTTCTACAGGAGGGTTGTCTAATTTATCTTGGATAAAAGATTCTATTTCGTGTCTTGCCATAAGTTCAAGCATCTTATCATCAAACTCTACACCGTTGGTTTCACATACCCATCGAGCGTAGTTTAGTGCGCCCATTCTTCTATATTTAATAAGTGATTTTTTCATTTCTTCACCTCAATATTTGTGTAGTGTATCACGAGCGATAACCTTTACTGCTTTAGGCATTATTCTTAAAGTAGACTTCACTATACCTTTATCTTCCGGTATTTGTATAGGTGCTTCTACAATATAGAAGTCATCAACTATTAATAACATCTTTTCACTATTACCTGCGCTAGTGCTACCTATACGGTTCTTTTCAAACTCTATAAGAACTCTATTCGCACCAGTACCATCTGTATTAGTGCTAAATTCTGTACCTGTTCTCATCTTATGGAAAAATACAGGGTCGTCTACAGCGATTTCTATGGTCATGTCATAAGTTGTTTGACCTTCTACCATTAAACTTACATTTCTTGAACCTGCAAACGGTACTTGGTCTGTTGCAGTACTGGCCGCCGCTTGAGATGAACCTGCTATAGTATGATGTCCAACCATACCGGTAGTTCCATTGAGTGTGAATGAAAAGATTTGAGCGACTTGTACGCCACCAAGTTGTATACTACCATTGTAAAACATAAATGGTTTTTGAGTTCCTACACCAATACCGGATTCAAGTCTTTTTAAATCAGTATTAGCGGTATCATCAAACATACGGTGTGCGCCGTATCTTGTAAGAGGTGTTGCTTCTAAACGGCCTGTATCCGTATAACAAAGTGCTGAATTAAAATTAACTGATAATCTTACTGCGGCATCATTATCTGTAGTCATTGAAAAATCAGTTACTTTACAACCTCGATATACACGAGTCAATTCTTTAGTATCTCCTACTCCACCGTCTGTAGTAGATGCATCGGAATCTAAATCTCTTCTTCTTTGAGATACTTCTAAGCAAAATGAAGGTAGTGTAGAGCGTGAAAATAATAAATGAGTAATAGGATTAGTAATTGTATTACTTGAAATTGTCACAGGGTTAGTATCAGCATCGCCAAACTTTCTTATTTCACAAGTTGTACCTGCGGCGTGAGCGTATTTCAAAGGCTCATCTAAATATAAAGTATTATCATTTTCACTAACACCTAATATTCTTCGCACTTCTACTGCCGCCGCAGTATCAAACTTTCCTTGAGTAAAACTACCATTCCATTCCCCTCCGTCGGGTTCATGGTCGCTTACTATAGGAACAGTAGCACTGTCATGAATTTCAATATATGTACCCGGTACAACATCTGCACCTGCGGCACTCACCACTATATTAGATTGCCCAACAGAAGTGGCATTTGAAAGAGTTGGTGTAAGGTCGCTATCTATAGCAAACTGCGCTTTACTCATCAATTCATTTCCAAGACAGTATTTCAACCATCTTGCCGTATGCATGTTTACTTCAAAAGACCCACCTTCGGTAATTATTTTACCCGGTACTTGTATAGAAGTATCTCTTCCAAGCCCCACAACATGGTATCTTTTCAAATCTATTTTAGTTTCGGGGAGAGTGATAGCCGATGCGATACCTAAAAATTGGTCTATCTTACAATCTTCAGTACCACCATTACCTGCACCTGTAGCGGCTTCAGTAGAAGACACCTCAATTGGTGGTGTTTTGTAAGGAAGAATATGTAAGGCATTACTTGAATGTAAAGCAAATGCACTTGTTGTCATAGCCGGAGTAATTTTTAAATCAATACCGCTATTTTCTACAATAGTAAATATTTTACCGCCCGAACCACTATTAGGTAAATCAGCATCAGCCACTACATTTCCTGTACTTCCTTTTTCCCATATCACTTGTGAACCTACAAGCATATTTTTTGGGTATCGTAATTTATGTGTACTGGCTTCAAACAAAGTAGTATTTTGTTCGGAAGAAAATCGAATTGTAGTTATATCATCACTATGGCTAAGTGTCATTGTTACATCTGTACCTTTAATCGTTAAACCTGTTTCGGGCGCAAAGGTTACTTCTGCTATATCTCCTTTGTATACTGTACTTGGCATTTAAATCATCTCACGGTATTAGTTCTGCTAATATTACTACTTCTATTTGGAATGTCATTCGGAAAAGTTGCTTGCTTCTATCACTTAAATCGGTTCTTGTCTTGAATACAAGCCTGTCAAAATTAGTTCCATCTCCCTTACGACTGTTGTGAATTACTCTACGAACTTCGTTCTCAAGTTGTTGCAGATGCTTTCTCCCCTTAACTGTTCGCATGTCTACGGTTATATTTATGCGTGTTGTTACAAAATCGTAGAGTAAATCCGGGGCTTCTTCGTTGTGTGCCGTTTCGTAACATAACACATAATCATGCCGAGATAAGTCAAGACGCTTTCCTCTTTCGGGTTGTACCTCGGCTATGTCTATAACAATCGGTCTAATACCACTTGTGTTGCCTCTATTCCAATTAGTTTGAAACAACCCTATTACAACATCTAAACCTTCTGTCCATGTTGCTACCATAGTATCACTTCTTCTGTAAATCCTTTATTGATTTAGGAATGATAAATCCGTTTCTATATCTAAATCCTTCTCTATCCATATCGGGGTTTTGCTTAAGCATAGCCTCATCAGTTTGTTTCTTTAAGGTTGAAAGTTGTTTTTCTGTAGCAGGTGTATTATTATTGAAATCAGTATAACTACCATCATCTTCTTCTCTCAAGCCCAACGCCCCTGCTTCTATTTGTTTAAATCTAATTCTTAAAGTATTTGGGTTGTTGCTAAAAAGAGTTTTATTTTCTTCTTGAAATCTTTTATCTTTCTCGAACATCTCAATAATTTGTTGGTGAGAGTGTTCACCGAATTTATTGAACTCGCTAATACCCTTCATTCAAACACAACCATTTCAATATATTTTGTTATTGTGCGGTCTACATCTGCTTGATATAATTGAACTTTACTAGCCACATCTATATTTTGCGTTCCTTCCGGTATAAGCACAGAACGGTCATCAGCCATAAGTAATTCAATCGCTACCATCTTAGTGCATATATCTTCTATAGCCTTTTCTAAATATCTTTCACCGTAAATGTATGCAACTTTAATTGCATTCCATTCAAAGAAAGGATAAGAATTGTTAAAGTAAATTATACCCATTTCCGGGTCGAGCCACCAATCTCGAAGTCTACCTACATCTCCGCTACTACTTCCACCTTGTAGGTCTACCCGTAGTAACTGTTGACTTACAGTGTGTGTTCCTGTAGCCATAGTAGTAAGTGGAGTACCTATTACATTAACACATCCAGTAAATGATGTGGTAGTTACACCTGTGTATCTAAATACTTCCGAGCCTACTAAACATACACCGGCTTTAGCAAAACCGGATGTAGAGGCTACATTGACCGTAGTTGAAGACACCGAAGTACTAGTAGTATCGGGGTTTTTTGTTTGGTCTAAACTGATGTTACTATCAGTACATACGATAGAACAGTTTTCACCTGCCTTTACTGACCTCATACTTGAAACCTTTACTTTTCCTGTACCTAAATCAGCGTTAGCACTTGCTAAAAACTCATTATGAACCCCTATATTAGCCGTAGAACCTTCTAATTGAAATGGAGGTGAAAACTCTACTACTGTTTTATTGACTCTATCTTCTTTATTGATGAGGTCAGCAAGATTTTGTGCTGTAGTCGTTGAGTCAAAATCTCCCCTCCATTGATTACTACCTGTTCCTAATGAAAGAGTAGCGGCTGTACCATTACCGGGTGACATAACTATTGAGCCACTTAACGCTCTTACATCTTCCGGTATTAGTATACGAACTTCTGCCGCACCTATCTCTCTATAATCATCTCCTTGCCATAATTCTAACCTAAGAATTTGTTGCACATTTCGGAATAGTAATGGTGCAGTTCCAACATAATCAGTATAGTATCTACGCCTGTATGGTTTGTAAGTATCGAAGTTAATATATTCAGCACTAACAAGATATGGTCGCCAAGCATTACGGGTAATATTGTCTATTTTATCTTGCATTTTTAAGATTACTTTATCAACTTTATTTTTAGTGAGTCCTCTTGTTCTACCATTAGTAAAAGATGCTTGATTTTGTACATACGCATTATCAGCAACTTGATAATCAGCGTGGGTAAAAGTACCTGTGAATACAAGTTTTACACCAGTAGCCGAAGATGAAATATCAGTAATTACTTTTTCTAACCCTAAAGGGTCAGCATCGGAATATATTAGAATAGTATCGCCTATTGCGTAACCATCATTTCTATAGTCACCACCTGTGACAAATACACCATCGGATACACTATCAGCACTTACAAGTATCGCTTCACTTGGTCCAATATCAAGTAGGTCTGCTACTTTTTGAGCCGTAGTATAGACTGTTGCCGTGGGGTCAAGAGGCCGGGTTTCCGGCTCACCGGGACTGAACACTACTGGCATACATTACCCTCCCTCACTGTGAATGTTTTAATACACTCCAAGCATCACGCATAATTACATTACGAGAAGTCATAATACGCTTCATGTGTTCAGCCTCTCTATCGGGATTGAAAGTATCAGTTCTATCTCTTTGAACACTATTGTCCGAGCCTCGCTCTCCCGTTTTAAATTCTTCATCAGCATCTTCTTCTGCTAATATTTCTTCCATATCTTTACCCGATATTCCCTCTTCTTCACCTGCAAACTGACCATCAATAGCGGCTTGCTCACCTTCTACATTGGGCATAGAAAGAGATTCTTCAAGGTTTTGCCCCTCAAAAGGTACTCTTTCGCCCATGAATTTGATATTATGTGATTCGGGGTTGGCTACCATGTCACGCATGAGTTTGTCACGAGAAGAAGTAAACTGTTCTCCTTGTGCATCTCCACCTGCACCTCTTAGTTCATTCGCCGCCATACGATTAGCAAACTGTTGTAGACGAACTTCTTGTCCATCCGGTGTAAGCACTTTTTGTCTATGTGGTTTCATTGGCATCTTGATTAATATTCTACTCATATTATTACATCCTGTTTTCGTCATCTCTATGTCCTAGATTATATTCCATAGGTTTGTCACATGTAGCGCATGTTGCTCTCCACATAAAATGTAGAAATCCACAGTGCGTACATCTTGTACCCGAACCTATGTTAAGTATATCACCTATATTTTTATTTCTATTTCTTTGACTACCTGTGACACCTTTTAGTGGGTGTTCACTATCCGCTACGGCAGAATTTGTGTCTAACTTGACACCTTGCTTACTCGCTCTCACTAGGTCGCTAAGGTCTAATTTTTGTAAATCAAAACCCATTTAACCACCTCAAGATGTGGTCACGAATATGTATATGTTACCAAGTATTACATGTGGGTCTGCTGATACAGGGGCATTAGCACCTATTGCCGCTACAATAGCGGTTTGTACTGCGGTTCTTTTAGTAGAATTATTAAAGTCTGCTTGTGCAAACGGACCAAGTATTGTGCATGTTTTCGCCATTTAAATCGCCTCAAGAACGGCGACCAATTGCTAAGAAAGTTCCGGCTACAACAGTTTGAGTTTTAACGGGGGGTAGTATTTTAATTGAAGCAGCAGTTAGAATTCTGCCTTGGTCAAAACCAGTTAATTGCCCATCAGCATAAGTAGTACCGTTAGCCGGGTCTAACACACCATCGAGTGATGCAGGATTACCATCCGAAGGATTAATTATAAACGCATCAATTGATGCGAGTTGAGAGGACAAATCTATAACAGTATCTCCTGCTTCATACCTTCCTGTTATAATCATTCTATCTCCGAACACTGTCGGTCTTGGGTCTATGGTTACTGCCATTATTCTTCACTTCCTGTTTCTATGGTATCTTCTACTTGACTTAAATCTTCCTCAACTATAGGAGGATTCAAATGAGATTTCACTAAATCCAAAGCCGCCGTTTTAGTTAGATAACCTGCGCCTGTTTTAACTTCATTATCTTTAAGCCACTTTAGAATATCTTTCCTAGCCCATGCAATATCCGGTATACCGTCATCTTTCAAGTCAACAGTTTCTCCTTCATCGCCTTCAATAAGGAAGGTTCTAGTATCTAATGTGTCTCGCCACTTGTTAAGCCACTCTTGAGAAACTTCGGTAGGTTTACCCCTTATCCAAACTCCCTTAGAGCCGACCATTCGGGATTCGTAATAAGCCCCTCTATAGGTTACTGTAGGCAATTAGCCCACCTCACATTAGTAGAACTGTTAAGTCACTGTCTGCGGCGGCGTTAGATGGTGTTAGGTTAATCTTTAGAGGGTCTGTTCCATCAATTGTTCCTACAATTGTATGTGCTACTCTATCATTTCTACCTACTATTGCAATAACTTTGCTCACAGGTGTTCCGTCTTGACCATCTGTTGAAGTTGTGTCAGTTGAGAAAATAATGCTACCACCTGCGGCGGCCTTTGCTTGAACTCTCACTGTAACCATTCTCATTGAGCCACCGGCGTTGTTGATAGTGTTATCATTGGTAGCGGTGAAACCGGTTATACTACCGGGGTATGCACCTGCGGCACCTGCGGCACCGTCAAGCCATCGAGTTTCGTCAACTAGAGAGCCAGTTCTCATGTCTAAGTCAAGTAGAATGTCTACATTGTCTATTCCTGTGTCATCTGCTGTTACTGTTAATCCTTTTTTTGTATTTGTTAATGCCATGTTTAATCATCTCCTTAATATTTTTTCTCCATTAATCCTCACTGTAGGTCACGAATCGAGCCATGTCCTCCAAAGAAAGTAGTCCAAACTTCTCCCATTGAACGGTACATACCCTCTTGTCCTAGACGGTTAATAGCGAATGGGTCACCGGTTTCGATACCGGATTCAAAGTATTGAGTTGGTATAGCAGTTGAGAAGTATAGGTAATCAGTATCTAGGAAGTACATACGGGATAGTCCGTCTTTTTGTATATCCTTAGATGGAATAATAGGTACACCGTTGTAGGTTGCTACGATGAAACCGGCTTCAATACCCGGTACACCCTTAACACCGTTGTAGGTTGGTGTAACTCTCTTCTCTTCCATGAACCTTTGTTGGCTTTGTAGTAGTTGTTGTAATCTCATTAGAGTGTCATATCCAGTTAGGATAACCTTTGGATTACCACCACGAACCCAAATCTGTTGGAATAGGGTGTCCAAATGGTCTAATGAAAGAGTTCTACGGCTACCTGCGGCTCGGTCTGCACCACAGTTTACTTCTGCGTTTGACCATGCGTTAGCACTTCGGCTAATGCTGTAGATGTCAAGGTCAGTTGCGCCACAGTGGTCTGTACCTACTGATGCACCAGTTTCCATAGATGTTAGTCCACCACTTGCGCCACCATCGTTACCAGTGATTCTGTCAAGTGACTCGAAATCATTACCTGCAACTGTTTCAGCGTCTTCTGTCAACATCTTGTTGATGTGTTCTGCGTGGTGCTTACCCATTTCTTCCTTTAGTACTGAGCGAATGTCGCCTAGTCCGTCATCTTTGTCAGCCAAAAACATAGCAGTTTCGCTCATATCGAATGTGTGAACAACTGTCTTAGGTTTTGCGGCTATGTGTTGGAACTGTGGTTTGGTTGTGTCCGGTAGAGTAGCGTTTTCTGCAACTCCGCCACCTTTCTCGAAGGATGGTCTGTCAGTAATAACTCTCCAACCGCTTCTTTCCCACGGCCTCTTAGGTAGTATTGAAAATGCATTAAATTCTTGGTTCAATTGTGACCAAACTTTTCTACCGTAGATTGCTTGGTAAGTACCTGCTGTACTACTTAGCATTGGGGCATCTGCTTTCAATAACTCACTACCGGAGTAGGAGTAGCCCATAGCGTTTCCTGCACCGTAAAAGTATCTTTCCATATCTGTTATGTTTCTTATGTAATCTCTTGCCATATTATTCATCTCCTTTTTTTAATTTATTATCCTCAAGCACTCCTGTATACACTATTTGCTAGTGTATGTACCTCATCCCAAGACATGTTGTTTAGGTCTTGAGTAGACGGGATTGTTACATTGTTAGAACTTACAGATTTTGCAATTGTTGTTCCTTCTGTGGTTAGGTTATCAATTCTTTCGGATAGTCCTTCAAGAGCCTTCATAACTTCACCAATTGGTTGACGAGCATCAAACTGTGCTTTTTCTGCTTGAGATTTTGCTATTGATTGTTCTTCATTGAAACGAGATGCAAAGTGTCCTTCTAAGTTGCCTCGGAATTGTTGTTCCATAGCCGCCGCTTTGTAAACTTCATAAGCCGCTTCAATATCACTTGATGAAACATTTGATGGATTAATGTAAGACTTTGAAAGGTCAGCCGGTCCCATAGCACCTGCCGGTTGTTTTCCGCCACTTTGAGTTACTGCACTGATAGCACCAGTCGATGGGCTACCTGCTGTTTGTCCTCGGCCTCTAACTTGTCCGGCGAAGTAATCTGCACCGTCTACTGTATCCGGGTTATCGAATCCACCAAGTTGTGCTTTTTCCATTTGGTCAAAGTGAAGTCTTGCATCCATGGTGTTTACACCTGCGGATTTAAGAGTGTCTTCCATCCAATTTAGATATTCAGCACTGATAACATCGCTGTACTCGTTTCCTTTTGCGTACATTTTGTCATCTTTGTCTTCTTTCTTATCTTTCTTTTCTTTCATTTCTTCTTCATCAGCCTTCATTTTCTCATCCTTCTTTTCTTCTTTATCTTCGGAATCATCTTTCTTGCCCTTGATATGTTCTCGGAGTTGAGGTGGTATTTCACCTTTCTCCATGGCATCAAGTCTTTGTTCAAGTCTGTTCATTACTGCATTTAGGTCATTGTCTATATCTGTCATTTTACTCACATCTTCTTTTAAAATTCTAAATTGCGCTTCCGGGTTAATACCTTTTTCGCAAATTGTTATTTCGTGGAGTTCCATTTTACTTATTTCTTGGTATTCTCCGTGTTCTCCATCAGCCTTCCTAACACGCTTGAAAGCCTGTCCACCAATGGAGAATCCTTGCAAATTACCTTTGCGTATTTCTGCGGCTACTTCACGAGCCTTTTCTATATCGTTTCGTAGTTTACATACTACGAACATTCCTGTGTCGTCTACTTCGGACTTCCACATTCTTCCGTTAGAGTCAACATAATTATCTATGACTTCTCCAACTTGTATATTAGAGTGAGCCAATTGTACATTTCGGTACTTGTCACTCTTCATAAATCCATCAAATGCATTCTTTAATGCACCACGAGTAATTAAATCTCCTTGCTTATCAACAAGTTCTACAGATGCGTATCCTGCTACAATTAAATCGCTACCACTCTTTAGGACAGATAGCCCTGTAGATGGTCGCTGTAAGGTTAGCATCATTTTACACAACTTACTGTCATCCTACTTATAGTAAACTGATACTTTATCTCTTAAAGAAATCAATTTACTTCATTAAAATCGGACAACTGTGAAGTATTTTGTTTAATATCTATGTGTTTTATGGGTTTCTTTTCTTTGTGATTACTTTTAGGCTCAATTACTTTTTCATCACTACGCTTTCTACCATCGTAGTCCGGCATAGTTTCTTCATTAGCCAAACGAGTTGGACCACTTGGTGATTCTATAGGTGTAGCCATATCTATACCAAGCCCTTTTGGTCCTGTCCAAGTAATTTTTTCTTTAGAAAGTTGGTCTAATGCACGAGAAATAATATCTAATGCTTTTTTAGTAGTTGGTTTGAGTAACCTGTTATCATCATCGGCCTCTAATACACCTGCTGATTGTTTTTCTTGTCTTTTACGACTTGGTGGTTTTTGGTCTAATACACCTTCTTTGACTATGTGACCGTCAAACATAAGTGGTGCTACGGCACCCCAATATGGATACATACTTTCTGCTAATGTAACAGGGTAGTTAGATTTCACCATACCACTCAATGCTGTAGAAGGGTTTTCTAAATACCATAAGTTACCATAATTTACAACATCGTATTCTACAGTATCTACATCTTTTAATATAACTTTTAATTTATTATTATCGTATTCTATATCGTGTGGAACTAAAATGGGACTCAAAGATTTAGTAAGTATATCTAATGATTCTGCACTAGCCGCACCTTCACCATCACCTTTACCGGTTATTTGTTTCATTTGTACATTGAAGACATCTCTTCCACCACGAGTTTTCTTAGTTACTCCTGTAATAGATACTCTAACTACATCTCCTACTTTGTATAAGTCTGTTTGATTATGTATTGTTCCTATGTCCATATACTCTTGTCCATTAACTTCTACTGCTCTATTACCTAGTTTTGAGCCGTCTAATATCGGCCCTGCACCTAGTCTATAAGTATGTGAATTTTTACCTTTAACATCTAGTACTATGAAATTGTAGTCTTTAGTATTTCTAAGTAACATCCATTTTGGATGTCGTCTTTCACCTTTCATATATGTTGACTTACCATCTCTTAGTAAAATTACTTTATGTTCTTCTTGTAAATTAGAAACTGTATCTTCTAAACCTTCTTCGTCTGTCATTTTAGTATCATGTGGACCCGGAATAATTATGTTTTCATGACTATCGAATTGACTTCTCAATAGTTTCATTCTTTCAAACATTGTCATATCACTTACATTGTTAGCATCGTAATTTAGAATATCTATTATGTTTAATTCTTCTTCACCTAAGATACCATCTATGACATAATCTCTTTTATTTAACTTTGAAAGATTTTCTTTAAATAATTTTTTCAATCCTACTTTTTTACCATTTTCATCGTATGTAGTAATTACTTCATCTTCACTTACTATGATAACTCTTTTTCCATCATACCATTTACTTACAACCCAAGAACCGCTAAAACCTCTTAGATGATGTAAATCATTTAACTCAAATATTCTATGCATAGGTCTTATTGGTGGTGACCATTTAACATCGTCACTCTTTACTAACAATACATCGGGATTTAGAAGAGATGAAATATATGTAGAAACTTCACTCATAGCAATTGTTGAAGGGTCATCCGATGGAGATAAGTATGTATCCATATTTACCCCTTGATGTGCTGAAAGAGTATTTTGTGGTGGTGGTAAATTTGGTAGTACTTGTTGTATAGTTTCTTCTCCAAACATTGAATTTAACGCTTCTTCACTTACTCTTGGATAAAAACCCGGTTGAGTATGTTCCCCAACCATAGGTTCACCCTGTGTATTAGTTTCAATACCAAAAGATGGTTCTGCTACAAATCCTTCATGAATATCTCCTACACCAAATATATTGTAAATAGAAGCGTTAGTAGGATTCACTTTACCTATTTTAGAATGAGTGCCTAGACCTGCTCTAGCAACTGTTTCAGTTGTAGGTGCTTCAAATGCACTGTCTAATACGCCACCTCTATCATCCATCAATTTTCTTTCATCTAACACAATTAAAGAATCTAAGTTATTTCTAGTAGTAGCGGTGATTTTCTTAACTCCTTTACCCATGTCTTTTGCACCATGAGCATCAAAATCTCTAGCGTGAAAATATTCTAATCCACTATTCTGCATTGATTGACCAAAATGTTGCGTGTTAAGAATATGGTTTAGTGATTGAGATAAACCGTGTATAGGATTTGCCTTCCAATTTTCATTTTCTTTTCCTGCTCTTTTTTGTGCAATAGATATTGCATCGTGTATATTTGAATTATGTAAGTCATGATGAAACTTATCATTACTGTTTAACTCATCATATTCAGTACCCATAATATCATCATTAGGAGTATGTAAATGAGATACATCTGCATTTCCTATTTTTGATAATGCACCACTTGTAAGCATATTTCTTACTGTTGAAACAAATAGAGGTTGTTGTCTTATAGAAGATTCATTGATAATATTAGCAATATGTTCTTTCATACCGGGAGTTTTTTCTAAATTTAATTTATTAATTACTTCGTCAATAGACATATTACCATCTATTTCTGCGCCATTATTTAACAAATGATTTGCAATAGTCTTATGTTCGTTTACTTTTTTAGGTTTTTGATTAACTACATTGTAATCTATTCCATAAGTTACAGGTGACAAGTCATGATTGTCAGTTGCTAAAATATGCCTTTGTGTATCAGCCAATAATTTTTGTACATTATGTATAAACTGTGTGGGATTACTAGGGTCGAAAGCATTGGGTTGCTGTTCAATAACTAGTGGTATCATTACATTTTTAGCATAATCTACTATTGTATCATGATGGGATTGTAACATATCTAAATATTGTTTAGCATTAATTTTCCAATGATTACTAGGTTTATCTTTTTGTTTTGTTGATTGTTGAACTTGATTTAATTGAGTTACGCTATTTTGTAAATCCTCTCTTAAACCCATTACTTGTTCTTGTGACAAATCGGGATTTGTAAGCATTTCATTTATAGAATCAATAGTTTCTCTTATTCTATTTTCTTTCTCAGTAGAAATAGAACTACCACCAAATCTTAGAATAGATTGTATAACTTCACTAGGATTTGTTTTAGGTTTATAACTTCTACTTTTTTTATTTTCTAATTTTCTTTGGTGAAATTTAGATGTTATACTTTGTAATGCAGAATTAGCCGCATTTAGATTTATTTTATCATTAACATTAAAATCAAAGTTATCTCTATAATAATCATGTAATTGCTTATATTTTTCATTGTTTTTATCAACAGATAAACTTTCTATAAAATCATTGATTTTTCTACCATCCGTTGTGTTAAGTATTTTACTAGCAGAATTTACTAACCTAACTATTGGAAAGTCACCTGTTTCTATAATATCTTTAACATTACCATAAGTAGTAGGTTTTGAATCCCATCCTACATAATCTTTGAATTCTTGAAGGTCAAGACCTGCTGATAGTGTTAAATCTCCTGTTAAAAAATCTTTAAGTTGACCTATGGATTTTTTTGATGGAGTAAACGGATGGCCTACTCTATTCAAAAATGTATTATGTAATTGCGCTTTAACTGCTCTTTCGTGTAATCTACTATCACTAGGAGTGCTTCCATACATAGATTCCGGTTTTTGAGCAAATGTAGGGTTGGTTGATGTGTGTGGTGATAAGTGTTGATTGAATGAATCTAATTGTCGTTTAAATGCAGGAGATGCTGTCCTCATCATATATTCATACATAGGATTGATTGCTGATTTATGTTCAGTATAATTATTTTTTTCACTTATATTACTTCTTTTACTTGTTCCAAATGGTGAGAATATGTTTTGAATTGGCATTTGTTCGGGAGTATAGTTAAATTTGAAATCGTTAAAGTTACCTATTTCTTGTGAAAAAAGTGGACCAAAGTGCATTCCTAAAATAGTATTTTCTTGGTTTGGCATCCAAAATTGGTTATTAGTAGGGTCTGTTTGAAACATAATTGAGTTGTTTTTATCATGTGACATAGAGTGTACAAAGTCTATCCATGTAGCAGGTGATACATTCATTCCCGGTATATTGTTGTATAATGAAGAGTAAAGTTTACCCGGACCGTATGTATATCCATCGGGGTCTGTTTCCCAAAAATCTTGCTTTTCCTCATCGGGATGAGGACCATGTGGTGACTTTAAAAATGCTAAATCATTTGACATTTCTTTTGCTAACTGTTGAACTGTTCCGTTGCGTTGTGCATATTCTTGTGTTTTTTCTAGCGTTGGTAAATCAATAATTGGTCCATCCATTTTACCGTGTATAGGATGATTTTCAATTAACTGTTTTGTATTAGGGTCAAATCCTGCTAAGAAAAGTAAATCTTCCATAGAGAGTCTTTTGTGTTTAGATACTCTTTGTAAATCTTGATAAGTATAATTATCTTTAGGTTTTGTTTTATGTGTTTCAAGTGATGGTAAAACCTGTAATGGTTCTTTACCATCAACAGCGTATTTTTCATTAATTTCACTTAATATATAGTCAGCAATAGGGTAATCTAACAAATCATTTTGATTATGAACTGATTCACCTAAAGCACTACGAATGAATCTATTTTCACCTTGTGAGTAATCATCTTCATTAGACTGATTTCGATAATGAGCATTACGACCAAAATTTTGATTTGACCTAAGCATGAAGTTCATTTCGGGTGTTCTTCTAAGTAAATTATTTACTGCTATTCTAGCAGTAGGTATTTTTTCTCCATTAGGTAATGTAAATGTTGATTTATTATCTATACCTTCATGTAACTGTTCTTCAATTGAATCTCTTTCTTCGGGTGTAAACCATTCAAGTCCGTACATAAAACCGTCTAAACCTAGTTCACCTTCTTGACTTGTCCAGTCTTTTACTTTATCATCAAAATGACTATGGCGTAACTCACTTTCTAATTCTTTTGCTTTCAATCCTTTACTTTGGAGTTCAGTTTCTAAATCAGCATTTTGTTTCTTCCATCTTCTGTAATCTCTTTCATATAAGTGGTGTTGATGTTGTGCTACGGTTCCGGGGGTATTAATATCTCCAAGTATAGGTATAGTAGTTGAACCACTTTTGAAACCGGTAACTAAAGGACTATTTTTTTCAGTCATAGATTTATACCACTTTTTTTCCATCTCCATTTCTTGATTGCTTGCACCACCTAGCGCAAACGACCTAAGCACCTCTATCATATTAGGTAAACCTGTTGCGTGATTTATTTGTCTTAGTGGATGATTCATTTCGTGATATGGAAAGTGAGAGTCAGTGTAAGATGACTTAGCATCTGCCCTATAAGTAGGGTATATTGAATGACCTCTACCTTCTCTACGAATCATACCGTCAGCCCAAACATGGTTTGTTGGCTCACCAAAAGTAGGTTTAGATGATAATAAATATCCTGCGCCTTCTTTTTTATCAAATTTAATTATTGTTTCAGCAGTATCTTTAAGATTTAAAGAAAATAAATCGTTAGGAGATTTTTCTAAAGATTCCCACGCCATGATGTATTCTGCGGCAGTTCGAGATAAATCTAAACCATCGTAAAGTGAGATAACAAAATCATTTTTACGAATGTAGAAATCTTGTAACATATTTTCACCGCCTATGATAGCGGTTCAAATTGAGGGCAAGCGTGTATATCCATACCCTTGTGCAAATTGCATCCTTCGGTATTTGTACCACCACACTTTCTACATATTATTGGTAATCCCGCTTCTCCCGCTTCTCTAAATTTAGAGTTGATATTTGCTTTTTTAACCGCTATTGGTTTCACAATATCACCTTAATCAAAATTTTCTTCTCTAACGACTCCTGTATCGGAGTGTGGGTTTTGTCTTGATGATAGTTTATCCATATTCACTTTAGAATCGTGTTTCTTTCTTTTAGGTTTACCATCTTCGGCTTCTATGGTTTTACCGTTAGTAGTAAAATAACCGGACTTTGTTTGACCGCCCGATTCTGCTACAAAGTGAGGGTTTACATCAGTAATTTTTTCCGGTGGGAATCCCGGTTGGGCTTTAGCCATTTTATCACAACCTGCTTTACACATACCCGCTTTATTTACTTTAGAACCACAAGATGGACAATCTTTACACTTACATGGTTCTTCACCACAGTCACACTTGGCTTTTTCTAAAGTATTTAATCTATCATTCATGATTTTTGCTTTTTCAAGCATAAGTGTAGTTTCATAACTTACTTCTTCATATCTTGGTTTCATTGTATCATCTCCCTGTCTTTAGATTTGTTTGCTAACTCATGAATGTCATCCCAATCCATATTATGGAATTCTTCATTAGTTTGTGGAATAAACGAATTTTGGCCTTTTAAAATACTATTATCATTAAGGTCGTTTCTAAATGGGTCATTCTGTACATCTTCGGTAAATGGTGTAGTAGTTTTTACCATACCCATCTTTTTTAATAATGATTGAGGATTATTAAGTAATTTTTTCAAACGCTGATTTTCTTGCTTTAGTAGTTCAATGCTATTATCCATAACTTCCATTTTAGTGATTAAAGCGTTTACTAAACGCTCGGAGTTATCTTCTGTCATTTTAAGACCTCAATTAATATAGCGACCAAATGTACCAGTGGTAGGAGTAAAATTAGACTTTCTAATTCCTGTAGTAATAGAACCGGGGAGTCTTTTTCCTTCGATAGAACCTGTTCTACCTCTTGCTTCTGTAAACTTCAATACAGGTACTCCACCTGCATAAATATCATTAATTCCTCTACCGGTTTCGGATTTCGCTATAACTGTATTTAGGTCATCTGCAAGGAAATCTGCTAACTTTTGCACTTCTGTTAAGTGTTGTTTTGCTACTTCCGCATTGTCGCTCTCAAGAGCAGTTAAGAATCCCTTTTGGGCTTGTTCAAGTTTTCTTGCCATTGGGTGCATCTTCTTTAATTCCATCTTCTTCCCTACCTATCTCACATACTACTATGTTAAAAGCGTTTCTTACGCCCCTCTAAATCTTCGTGCATTTTGCATGGCATTTACATTTTGTTGTCCAATCGAAGGTGGTGGTCCTCTTTGTTGTACACTAGTTACAGGTGCGCCACTACCCGGTGAGGTTCTTCTTTCGGGTGCGGCAGGACCACGGTTGCGTATTCCTACTCCTTGACCACCGGGTTGTGGAGGTGGTATTGGCATATTACCTTGTGGCATACCCGGAGGCATTCCTCGCATCATAGGTGCGCCCTGCATCGGCATTCCACCCATCATACCCGGAGGCATTCCACCCATCATACCCGGAGGCATTCCACCCGGAGGCATTCCACCCGGAGGCATTCTTCCTCCACCCGGAGGTGGTGCGCCACCCGGAGGTGGTGCGCCTTGTTGTTGTTCTTCGGGTTTAGGTTTACGATAAACAAATTTAATATCATTACTAGTATCACCATTAACTAATTCCGGTACAAATCCTAGTTGAGCCATTCTTTGTGCTACATTCAATTCTTGCTCATCTCGGCGTAGTCTTGTAATTTCATCTTCTTCTTCATTTGGATAAAGAGTTAATTTCCAATCATGTACTCCCATTTGCTTTAGAATCTTAGGGAACAATACATCGGTATAGATTTTTTGCCCAAACTCTACTGCACGATTAGTAACAAGAATCTGTAGACCTTCATTATTAAGTCCACCGGACTTACCGTTGTCTACCATAAAAATACTCGATACACCAAAATATGCGGCTATACGATTTCTTATTTCATCACGAACAGCAATATATTGCATTTCTTCAAGCGTGTCCATAAACTTGACCCAATTTACGCCACCTCTACCTGTACTAGATTCTATACCAACTTTAGGGATGTAGTGTGGGTCCCTCTCCATTTTTTCATCTACAGACTTCCAAAATGATTTCATAGACTCAAGATTATCAGTGGTAACAGAAATAATACCTTTTGGCATTCTACGCTTTTGATATGCAGTATACATGTAATTATCCATCGCTGTTAGAGTCATGGCTTGTCGCCACATCGTATTTACCGGTGAACGACCATATAATTTAGATGGGTTATATTTACTTAAATGTAAAACTTCACCTTCAACGAAGTATTGTGTTTTACCACTTCCTGCCATATTGACATAATGTACATCTTGTAAATCACTACCACAAACTTCACATTTGTCATCTTCGGAATGTGTCTTAACTTGGTCACGATGAATTAAACAAGTTTTGTAACGACCACCTCTTACCCCTCTTTTATCAGCAACTATTCGCATAAAAATAGGGTCACCTCTAATCATTTCCTTTACACGGTAAAATGATACTTCTTTGGTTTCGGGGTCAATATAATATTCTTTTACAAATATTAGAAACGCATCATCTACAATATTCAAATCGTTTTCTAACTCATGTAATATATGTAGAAATTGTTGTTCCATACTGTTTTCTTGCTTAAGTAACCATTTAGCATAAGTTAGTTCTTCTGTTTCCGGTCCTCTAACTTCACCGCCACAAGTTTCACAACTTTCTACATCATGACTAAATTCTTCATCGCATTGAGTACATTTCTTATGAAATCTTTTTTCCCAATAATATCCTCTTCTAAACATTTCTTGCCTAAGTTTAGAAAGAACTGTTCTAAGAATTAAACATTCTGTGCTTACCGCAAATAGCGCAGGAATAGTAATTCCTTGTGCCATTACCGGTTCTTGAATACCACTTGTCCAAAGTGGCATTGTAGGTGTAGGAGATGACTTACGCTTGAAGGGTTTACTTAATGTCGAAAGAAAACGACTTATTCTACTATCATCATCCGCCATTACAAACTCTCCGCATATCTACCTATTGTATCTTCATCCAAGTCCCATTTACTCAAGAAACTATCGGCCTTTTTCTTATCGTCTTTCCAGTTATTATATGTAACAACACGATATAATTCATTCTTTCTCATCTTATCTTTTTCATCTACAAAGGATAAAACTGCTTTTGCTTGCAACGATTTCATTTTTAAATGTGGTAAAATTCCTTTTAATAGTTGTCTTAAATCATCTTTTGATGAGAAAATAAGGCGGTGTTGACTTCTTACACTTTTTTTGTGTATTCTTTGATTTAATACTAAACGGCCACATCCTATCGCTTTATGTAACTCTTCACATTGTAAACGACCTCTATCACCGGTAGCAATAAAAGTGGCTCTTGGCTCACCTCTTTCTGTGATAAATATACTACCGTCAGCATCGAGGAAACCTGCGGCATAAGCCCATATATCCTTTATAATTAAACCGTGAGTATCTAATTTAACAAAATTACCTCTACTACTACTTTTGTAAATATCTACTTCTTCACCATACATTTTGAGTAGCATTCCTATTTTTGTTGGAGTAGCAGATTTAGAAATAATACCAACACCTCTACGAACTAACTCTCGACTACTAAGTGGACCGGATTTTGTCAATTCTTCCGAGATGAAATTAAGAGTTTGTTTATCAGTTTTTGTGAGTGAATCTATTTGGTGTAATGTGTTAGACCACATTTTTCGAGCATCCTTTTTTACTTGTAAAGCGTTAGCCCATTCTTTTTGTTCATCTATGCCCCAATCTATATTATCATTTAAAATATTTAAAACGGTCATAGATTTAAGATATAGTTGACATGCTTTTTGTAAAGATAGTGAGCGTGTTTCACCGAATTTGCGTAAAGCCTTAAGATTTCTATCATTGAGTCCTATGTTTTTTATTACATCTTCTAAACCTTCACTCCATGAAAGATTACCTATAGTGGCTTCTATTTCCATAGATTTTATTGTACGAATATCATCAATTATAGAATCAATACTTTCACGGTTATTTTTATCTAATCTACGCATTTTTCTACACATACGAATAATAGAATTAGCATCTTTACCGTATGTGCTTTCTAACCATCCATCACCATTAGGTGCAAAACTATAAGACTTAATATTATCATTAGAAAATATACTCGATGTTTTTTCTATAGGTGCTTTATTAATTACAAAATTAGGATGTTGAGATAAATTAGATATAACACTTTTAGTTAAATCATCAGCAGGGTGGATGGTTAAATCATACTCATCACCGAGTAAAGCACTACCCCACATATTGACCACCTAATTGTCCTATCTATTTAATGTATTCCAAGCGTCATCGAATGCTTTTTTCTTATCATCAGCATCCATAGTCTTAGTAGGTGCTTTTGGTGGTTTACCTCCAACTGCAATTACTACTACCATACCTTTCTTTTTCTTTTTATCTTCATCTTTCATATTTTTCATCTCCTTTACAATTGTAGGTTTACCACCGACTCCTTGTTTCTTTGCTCGCTTTCTTTTAGTAGCGGCTTGCTTCTGTCCTTCGGACATTGAGCCGGAAGTCTTTGGAGTTTTACTTGTAACTTTTACACTTGGTCTACACTTTGGATAACCCTTGCTACTTTTCTTAGCCTTTGACCTACCACATGGTGGATGTTTACCATCTTTGTTTTTACGAGATACATCTACCCATTTTTCTTTGAACCATCGGTTCAAGTTCTTAACAATAAGAACATCATGGCAGGTACATCTATCAGTCACAGTATCACCTTACTGCAACCATTTTTTTGATATTTTTCTGTTTATCCATTAATGCATAACAAGGACATTTAGGTGAAGATGCAGAACATTGATTGCCTTCTATCATACATACACATGGTGTTTTTTTAGTGCCACCACAACAACATTTATCTTTTTTAAGTTTCATTTCTTCTTCCCCTTTTTCTTAAACTTACCACGGCAGTATTGCACCGCCCACCCATTCGCATAGGCTGATGGATAGACATCGAATTTTTTCTTAGCCGCCGCTTTTCCAGCAGGGCATAATTTCTTTTGCATATAATCCCAAGCACTTCCCATGCCTGTACAATGTTCACAATTACAACTCACGGTATCACCCAATCATTATTTCCATGATTTCTATGTGGTTTACCGGTTAGCCATTCATCAAATCCGGGCATCACATCATCAAGTAGTACTATTGAACCTTTGAATTCTTTTGTTCCCCAATTAGCCAAAGCCAAAGCCATAGCCAAGTCATCGTGAGTTCCTACAGATTCTAGTTTGCCATTCTTTTGCATACCAAATCTGTTTAACTCGGATTCTAACTTATGGGTAAATTCACGGCTTCGCTCATCACCGTATGGAGTTTTTATCTGCCCTTGCTCAAACGCCATAAGAAGTGACATGAACATACTCTCTTTTCTTTGGCGTGTCGTCATAAATGTACGAATTGGTATATCTCCCCTCATATCTTGGAGTTCAGCCGCAAACATACGCTGAAAGTTGTTACCTTCAAGTTCAATCAAGTCCGGTTGAAACCTGTTATTTAACAGTAAAATTTGTTTTTTCTGTGCCGCACCACCAAGACCTTTTTCGTGTACTATACCCACGATTTGTTTTAGGTTATCTCCCGGTGGTGTTCTAAGAACTAACATAGCAGTAAAGTCAGCATTCTTATCCGAAGCGATAGCAGTATCCCAACCAATGAAATGTTGCCCAAAGACACCTGCCGGATTACCCTCTTCATCGAATTCAGTATCAGCCCTATCGAGTAACACTAAGTCCTTATCACGAGCCGCATCTAGTATAGTAGCAGGAAACATACTCGCTACATCGTGAATAGGTTCACACAGATACTCACGGCTAAATTGTATAGCGGGCATTGATAATCGCCGTTGTTCAAGAGCCTCAAGATTCCATCTTTCCGGCCAAAGGGCTACACCTTCGGCATTAATTGCAGGATATGTTTCTACAGTAAAAGTTTCCTTCTCTTCAAGTTCAGCATACAAGTCATTGTAACTAAACGGTGTACCGACCATCATCAATCGTGCGGTGTGGTGGAGTACCGGAAGTAATACACCATAGAACCAATCGGCGGCTCTTTGTAATTCTCCACCTGTAGTACCCCACAAGATGTCATCGCATACAACTACATCCGGGTGGAAACCACGAGTAGCACCACCAACCGACTTAGCCATGATACGGCTACCGTTGGTAAACTCAAAGTAAGATTTAGCCCATGGTCTGCCTTGTTCGGGTTTTAGATGTCTAAGAATTTCTGCACTTTCTATACTATTACGAATAAATCTCATGTGTTCAAGTGTCTGTTCTAATGAGTGAGAGAAAATCATAATGTGAGTACCCGGATTAAAAGCGGCTATCCATAAAGCATAGGACATAAACAAAGTAGATTTACCGTGGTCACGGCTTGCTTTAACACAATAGTATCTTGTACTCTTCAAACCTTCATCCCACATCTCATGATGTCTGCTGTAATGAAATTTAAGTATGTCTGTGAAAAAGAACTTAAATGACTTTTCAGCCATCTTTCTATCCATATCTAGGATAAACTGTTCCATGTTTTCAGTCATAGTATCATCTCAATTTTAATAAACTATATGCGGCGAATGAACCCATTTGATGTGGTGTCATCTTGTAGACCATATCAGCACCTAACTTTTCAGTAAGTGCGGTAACAAATGAAGTCATTATTTGTGCTTGATGTTGATTTTCATTGAATTGGTTGGGAGGAACAAGCATATTTGGGTCACCGGGTGGTGTTACTTGACCAGTTTGTTGTTGTGGCTGTTGTGGCTGTTGTGGCTGTTGTGGTTGTTGTTGTTGTTGTTGTTGTTGTTGTTGTTGTTGTTGTTCCATAGCCATCTTTTGTCGCTTCGCTTCTTGGACTTGTTCAAATATAGCCATAGCATCTGTCGCTTTTTGGCTCGGTTGCATAGGTTGTGATTGTGGTGCTAATCCTTGAGTTGGGGGTTGTACCGGTGGTGTAGGTGGTGTTGATTGTACAGGTTGAGCAGATGATTGTTGTCCTAATGTTGTAAGTGCTTGATTAAGTGAAGGTAATGGAGGTTGAGGTATTGGAGGGAGAGGGGTTTGATTACCCGGATAACCCGGTGGTTGCGTTTGAGATACAGGCATAGGAGTTATGTTACTCGCTACAGCATTTGGAACAGCCGAGGGTGAAACTCCAACAGGTGGTTGAGTAACCGGCCTTTTGGGTGTAAATGGAGGCTGACCATGCATTAATACTCTATCAGCCTGTGGTAGACTCATACCTGCGTTTACATTTTGCATGTGAGGTGTTTGAGAGTAATTCATAGGTTGGTAAGCAGACCCACCTATTGGCATTGTATTAAG
>Ga0207896_1000033_pt1 | contig 34633 bp, 38 predicted proteins | sample LinPmetageLP36_FD_184049 | JGI IMG/M metagenome (GOLD analysis project Ga0207896, IMG submission 184049) | Marine viral communities from the Pacific Ocean - LP-36 (SPAdes) | ecosystem: Environmental > Aquatic > Marine > Oceanic | place: Pacific Ocean | collected 2010-06-15 | reverse complement strand
CTGAAACTTCGTCGGAGTCAACTCGGCTCCCTGTGTCTGGTCAACGCGCACCGTGTTGGGACTGGCTGTCGCTATGAGACCGTTAAAATCCGTATAAGTCGCCACGCCAGCCCTTGTAGCCGTAATAACATCAAGCGTGTCTTGCTTGCTTGGGTCTAGGTCTAGCGTTGGATTCTCCAGCGTGCCTATCATCGACGTGCGAGCGTCAAAAAGCAAATAAGGATCAAGGTCTAATGGATTAAATCCTCCACCTTTTGAAAGCAATCCGGCGTTAAAGAAAATGCCAGCTTTGCCGTGAAGACCGGACTTAGCAGCATCAATACCTGGGTCTGGCCTCTGGAGCTTCATTCTTTCTTTTCTAAGACTAGCTCTGTATTAGTTGCAGAAGGAGTAATCTCCAAGGTATCGTCAGAGGAAAACGTAAGCAGGAACTTTTCCTGACCGTTCGTTACTGGCGATCCTTCAACTTCAATATATGAGCCATTCAAAGCCTTCCTTTTAATCGTAAGATCTCCAGCGTTAGCAGACACATAGTATGTGCGGCCCCGCTCAATCTTAATAATGTCAGGATTGGTATCTGGGAATGTAATTGTCATTTTTATTTATGGTTAAGATTTTTTCTCAGGCGCTTTCATTGACCAAACGCCGCCGATGATTGTCATAATTGCTCCAATAAGCTCAGGCATAAGGTCAGCACTAAGCCATTCTTGAGCAACAAGATAGCCCCCTCCAAAGGTTAGAAGGTGGCGAATAATTCCAAGGATTTGCTTTTTCATAGTTTTGTTTAGTTAGATATTAGGGGAGGATAAACCATTTACCATCTCCAGTAGTTCCAATTTTGACTGATCCATATTGAGAGTTAATGACATAATCATTAGTGCTTCCATTAATCGTATCTGATCCACTAGCGCTAATAGTAATACTTGAAGTCTGAGCAGTGCCAGCCGAATCTATAATTGTAAACACCCTCATGTTTGTTGAAGCACGATAATAAGCTGAATTTGTAGCTCTTAAAGTTACGGTTCTGACTCCCGTGTTATCCATTAAAATAACATCCTCAAATCCCTGTGGACCATAACCACCTGATGTAACATTAACTGAAAATGTATTTCGTTTAAATGCGTCAGCGCGGACATAATTTCCTCCCATTTCAATAACGCCCTGCAAATCATCGTTATTAAGGTTATTAAAAGGAACTGCACCACGCCAATGTAAAGCCCCACGATGATTTGAGTCTGATGGAAGAAGGCTAGTTCCTAGTCTCCAGGGTATCGGGCAAAGAAATACCGAATCATCATTAGCTGTATTAGAATCACCTTGAGATATTCTAACTCTAGAAGTTGGAGAGGTGCCAGGCGCTGCTCCCGAAAGATGAAGATGAGCAGTTCCAAATACTGTTGAGTTAGTATCTAAAATTTCAGCAATTTCCTTCTGATTCCCAGCTTGCACGTTTTGGCAATTTACAATCTTAACAGATGAATTACCATTTACAGTGATAGGAATAATTGTTGTCGAAGCAAGAATGTTAACATTAGAAACAGTCATGCGGGAAGAATTCTCAGCAATTAAAAATCTTTCAGTGTAGCTTTCGGCCTGTCCACCTTCAATATGCGCTAGAGAAGCATTTGCGCTAACATCAACACGGTTTCCTGTTGTGTCTTGAAGTTGAATCCAAGCAGATCGAACAGATTGTAATTTAATTCCAATATCACAAGACGACATAGAAACACCGTAAAAAACGTGACAGTTATTTGTGGCAGAACTGCCATTAGAAAGGTGTAATCCAACTGCGCTGCAACTTTTAATGTTAATTGAACGACCATTTAATCTAGCCGCGCTTGATGAATATATCCCCGTATGCCAACCAAGAACAGTAAGGAAGTCATACCTCCACCCTTCACCAACCCAAAGAGTTGAATTTGGATCTTCAGTGTTAGTGATGCCTTTTTTAGTAGAATTTGCAGGCCCATAAATTAACAATGTTCTAATTTGACCCCAAGAAGAGCTTGTAGAAGAGCTTGTTGGGAAGTTAGTTGTATTGCTTTCGTTAGGATTGTCTTCAATTTCAAATCCATTAACATCTTGAACCCATTGCAAAATTGTGCTTGTTGAGCTTTCTCCTTCAATGATTTGCCCTTGAGTTTTTAGTTCAATAGTAGTTGATATTTTGTAAGTCCCGTCAGCAATAAAGACCCGACCACCAGTGTCACAAGCCTTCTGGATCGCTAAACCGTCAAGCTCTTCACTGATGTTAACACATCGCGGATACACCGCTTGAGCTAGCGCCAGCGTGGAGTATGAGCCGCTAGCAGGGTGTGAAGCTCCATCGCCAAACGCTCCGTAATCTTTAGGGGTAACAGCACCCGCTACGTTTTGTGTAGCTGATTGAGCCGATACTGCCGCAGCTTCAGCAAGTACACGCTCTTGGTTTGCATATCCAGCTTGTTGTTCAGCAGTGTTCGCAAAACCCTGCACTTGACTCAAGGTAGGAATATTTAAATGAGTAGACTCTTGGGTAGCAGATCTTAAAATAGGATCTCCATTTGCATCAAAACCAACAGTTGTGTTTATCTTGTTTTGAGTAGTCGTATTAGGAGGTAAAAACGTAGATCTGTCCTTAACCTCTTGATTAATAAGGATTTGCCTATCAAAGCCTTCTGCAACCTCAGTGGCTGGCATACGTCCGGCTGTCTGAAAGTCTTTATTTTGGGTAAGCGATGTCTCCCGATATACGGAAATTGCTGCACCTGACGCTACTGTAGAAGTCAGCTCAACACCTGTAGATACTTTATTCCACCCTATACTATTGCCTGCAACTTCAACAATCACAGTTGATTGCCCAAACCAAATAGCCGGAACGGGAATTACCTGATTTGCTAAACCCGTCCCAGTTGCGGAAATAGGAGTATATTGCTCAGTTACTGGCATAGCTGTTAATAAATGTTGTTTCGTTGACTTTCAAGGTTTAAAAGTTTGATAAGGTTACTAATCACCAATTCCGAATCTTTTTAGCTCCCTTCTGATTACATGGTAATATGTAGGAGCTGAAGGCATAGTTTTTCCAATTCCTACAGCAACTTCATCAACACCTTCAATAAACTCTCCGTTTATAATATCAGACAGTCCTCTTACGGCTTTTGTTAAACCGTCTAAAATTGGTATTTTTTCGTCCCAGATTCTTGTTCCTGCAATTGAACTAAACCCTAGCTCAGCAAAATCTCCTGCAATAAATAACCCGTTTAACGGACCCATAAGAACCGCTCGTAAATAATTTTCTGCTTCAAAATCTTCATCGTCATCAACAAAACTTCTTAGCGCGTCGCTAGCAAACTGAAACATTAAAGGCAATATTACCTGTCCAATTGCTAGCCTCCTGCCAAATTCCTTTTTAGATCCCTTTTTTCCTGCTTTGGCGTCTAAAAATGATTCGTATAAATTAGAATAGTATTGTCTTGGGCTTGTTTTATACATTGTAAACATTTTGAACAATGAGCCTCCTCCTTGTAGTGATGAGAGATCTTTTAAATCTCCAGCTTGCTGAGCGCGATCTGTAATCATTTCAAAGTCTATTTTGGCTTTAGCTCTTGCTTCTTGCTCACTAAGACCTTCTTTAATAGACATATCATAAGACCTCTGTTTAGCCATCCAACCACCTGCGATAACTGGTATAATATCTCCAATTTTGCCAGTAAGCATTCCAAATTGAAGCCCTTTTACAATTAATCCTTTTTCATTTTTAAGACCGTCAATAACATCTCTTTCATAACCTTCTTTAAAACGAGTCTGAACATACTGTTCTTTAAGCATTTCGTTAAAGTTGGCGATGGGATTTTTAAGGAATTTAAATTGGTATTTAGCAAAATCTTTAAAAGACATATCGAACGCATACGCTGGAAGTGAAGTTAGCTGCTTAATTCCAACGCCCCAGTTGTAAGACAATGAAGAATAAGTGTGGGCAAGTCTAAGTTTATCGACCCATCTTAAGTGCGTAGCTTTTCTGTTTCCGCCATCTGCAAACCACTCTAATCTTTCATTGATAGCACTTAACAAAGAAGAGCCAGCGTAATCTTTTACGTTTTGTTTAACAGATTTATCATTAAACACCGTTCTTAGCATTTTAACTGTTTCAGCCCACGAAATATAATGGTTTGTTTGAACCATGTGTTCCATATAGATGGATATAGCATCTGCTGACTGATCAACTTGTGCAAAATTTGTTGTTCTGGAAATGGTGAAAGTAGGAGTAACGCTCATGGCTTTACTGCCATAACTATCAATATCCATGTCTTTTACTTTTCCTTCAGCTATTCTTCTTGCAGGAGAATAAAAATCAGTTTTAGGCAATGAGATTCCATTAGCTTTCTTAAAGACCTCATTAACTACATTGTAGTTTTCTTCGTATTCATTAGTAAGCCAATCTCGTATCTCAATAGACTCAGGAGTCAAAAACTCCTCCATCTGTTTCATTGTATCTTCAGTATAGCCTTCGTGAATCATTGAATCACGCAATCCTTCTTGTCTAAAAAGCATTGTTAGGTTAATGGCCTGAGCTTGTGATAAAGTTAAATTATCTGGAGTTCCGACATTTGCGGATTTATATTCAATGGGCTTATTTCCTTTTAGGGATACAGGATCACTCTCAATCTTTTTAGGTTCTCTTTCTGCTTTTTTGGCTTTTTTGTTTTCTGCTTCTTGTTTTGTCTGTCTAGAGCTTTCAGATTTTTCTATTAATGATTGTTTAATTTCATCATATTTAGCTTTTGCTGACTCCCACTCCGATTTAGTTAACCCAAGGGTCTCTATTGTAGTTTCCCCACTTAAGACGGCCTCTATATTAGAGACGCGAAGTTTCTTTTTCTCAAACGCCCCCTTGCCTTGGTAATCAATGCGAATTACTCCTGTTTTTTCCTGCTCTTCCATTAACGATTCATAAATCGCATTTGATAAAGAAAGTCCTTTTTTCCCTTTAAAAACTGAAGAAAGAAAATCTTGGTATCTTCTTTGCATTTGTCCGTTAGCATTTTTTTCATTATGCGTGCTAACATGAACCATTGTCGATAAGCGCTTGTGAGTTTCGCTAGCTAATGTTCCTACTTCTTTGTTTTCTCTAGAAAGGTTGTTCATCAACCATTCGAAAGAAATATTCTTTCTATGAAAATCAGACAATCCTCTAATCTCTATATTTTCAGCTCCAATTTTTGATAAAGGAACAACGGATTTTTGTCTTTCTTTTTTTCTAAGCTTAGCCTCACTAGAAAGCATTTTCCCTTTGCCGCCTGTAACATCATTATTTACAATTGCTTTAACCTCTTCTGCTTCTTCTTTAAACTCAGCATCAGCAATTTCTTTTAGAGTTTTTCCGGTTTCAACTACAGCATTGAGGTTTCTATAAAACCCATCAAGGGCCATAGCATTCATCCCTTTAATATTTCCAAAAGATAAAAACTCAACCAAATCATTTACAAGCTGGTCCATTGTTTCTGGATCAACTTCTCCCTCCATTTCTTTTTGAATAGCGTCTGTCTTTTTGCCAAGTTCCTCGGCTGACATTTTAGACAACTTTTCAATCTCCATTGCGCGGTCAGCGTATTCTGCCGCGATCTTAGATTTAAGAATTCCTTTGCTGTCCTTTTTAGGCTTAGCGCGATCAAATAATTTCTTTATCTGTTTCTGGTATTCGCCTTTTATCCAGGCCTCAACTACAGCATCAACTTTCTCCATTCTTTTTAGGAGAAACTCAATTCGTTTTTCTTCGGTATTTAGTTTAGAGATCTGAGTAAACCCTCCAATTTTTCCTCTTAATTCTACAGGTAAAGAAACAACAATAGCATCAAGGGCTACTAACGAGTCTCTAATGTCGGACACTTTGCTTTTTGCTTTAAGATCAGAAATCTGAGCTTCTAGCTTAGTTATTTCTTTAGATACTTCAAACTCTCTAGCAGCCTGTTGCCTTTTAACCTCAAAATCAGCAGTTTTTAACTGAGATTCTAGCTTAGCTTTTTCAGTTGCAATCTTTGATTTAGCTAACTTCTTTTCGTCAGAAAATCTTTTTCGCTCAGCCTTTAATCTTTCTGATTGAGTGGCCTTAGCTTCTTTCACAAGAGCTTTTTTTGCACTGCCTTTAGCTGCTTCAATCCTGTGGTTATATTTAGCGACAATATCTTCCCCGATTTTAGCCACTTTGTTTTCGTGTTGCTCTTTTAGCTTTTCAACGTCAGTCTCAAAGGCTTGATCAATTGCACCAAGCTCAACTTTTATTTCATCTACTTGGTCTTTTGAAACCTCACTTACTTCAACTTGAATTTCTTTTAGGTCTTCTTTTTCTTCTTCAAGAGCTTCTATTTTTGACCGGCGATTAATGTCATTAATATCACTGCCTGTAAGAGATTTCACGTCTCTTTTAATGCCCGTTATTTTATTAAGAATACGCTGGAACATTTCAGCGCGAGCCTCTGGATCTTTAATGCGTTTAGTTACGTCAGTCACAAGACTGGTAGCCATCTTATCAGACGCTATAGAAAAACTAGGGGATGAAAGGTTAACCGGATTTCCGTTCTCTTCAGTGATCGTAATATCAGCATCGTTAAAAATGACGTAGTTAGATGTGCCTTCTCCGTCTGCTCTACTAGCTCCATCAAGGTAGCGGATGCCTTTGATTCCTGCTGCGACAAGGGCTTCGGAGGCTCTTTTTGACCCTATAGTTGATTGAAGTTGGTTGTAAGCTTGCCTACCGTCCAAGTATTCACCTTTTTCTAATCGATTAGCGGCTTCCCTCACATCCAGAAACATTGACGCATCTCCTTGTAATATGGTTAGCATCTTAGACCTTATTGACTCACTTTGCTCACTCATCGGCTTATTCCAATCAAGAAGCTCGTCCTGCTCGACGTTTAGCTCTACGGTGTAGAGGGAGCCGGAAGCCCACTCTCCAGACTCTTTGTATTTTTCAAGAAACCTGATGTCCTGCTCAATGGCACTAGCATAGGCATCCGCGCCCCCCTTTCTATATTTGCTAGCTCTTTCCCTTGCCTCAGTAAGAGCCACATCAATATCGCCCCCCGCTTTTTTGAGCCTTCTTTTCGCAAATCCGGTATCGGTCAAGTCGTCCCTATACCTCTGCGCCACATCCTCACTCTCAGCAAAGTAAAGCCCATACCCGTAAGCCTGAGCGCCCTCTCCCGTGCCGATCTGCTCAGTGCTAAACTCGTCTACCTTGTGCGGTGTCCCGTGGAAAGCCGAGATTGAAAACGAAGCTGGGCCAACAACCCCACCATCCTTAGTTGGAAAAGTTTGGGTGATGGCTGTCGGAGTTACCTCGGATCGACCAAGGGAGAAAGATGCCGATCCCATGCTTGTTTCAGCAGACCGCATCATATTTCTCTCAGTTTTTCCTGCTTTAACAGGTAATACTTTCCTAAGATGAATAGGCTTTTTAAAAAAACCTAACCCTTTGCCTTTAATTACAACAGGATAACTAAGATGGTTTTCAGCTCCAATTTCTTCAGCTTTTGAAGATGATTTTTGATTAGGTTCAAACTGAACAGCAGAAACAATAGTTCCAGTCTCTAATTGATCAAGATCAGGATCAGTAAAAAGATCTACCATTTTAGAAATGTTTGGAAACCCTCTTGCTACAAGTTTATCACCTCCAATTTTTGAGCCTTTATTTTCACCAACTTTCTTAGCGTTGTAAGCAAAAAACATTCCAGACCTAATTTCAAAGGTCGCTGTTTCCATAGCAATAGAAAAATCGCTTACCGTTTTCCATTCCTTTTGAAACAAAGATGCCCACTCCGAGTTTTCTTTAAACTTCTTTGAGTTTACCGTAGCTTCTCGCAAGTTATTTGTTACTTCAAGAAAATCTGCCTCATTAAGAGACCCGTCTTCAATTGCCCATTTTACCTCTTCAACGTAAGCTTTTAGAAAAGTCGGATTAGCTCTAAGGTTTTCTTTTGAATAAAGAGTAACAAGCCCAATCCCGTCAGTAGATGCTACTCTTTTTGCAAATCTAGTAAACATACCTTCAGTAGTAAAAGCCCATCCAGCTTTTGCTTTTCCGTGTCCTTTAATAAAAGGATACTTTGGACCACCTTGAAGATCAATTTTGATTCCGCTTTTTGGATCTAAGCCAGTATAAACACCAACTCTTGTTCTGTCTGAAAAGTAAACAAACTTCTTTTTCCCTTTTAATAAGCTCTTTGTAATTATTGGTGCTTTTCCCGCAATAGAAAAAGACACTTCTCCAGCTTGGCTATCGCTAAATTTATCATCATCGATCTCAACATCGGCTAAAGTCCCAGGCTCATCTTCAATACCTTCTTTGATTTCTGTTTCAGTAAGAGGCTCTCCTTGCTCGTCTCCATCTCTATCTTTGTAAGGCTTAATATCTTTTGCTAAAGAAAACGATGGGCCTTCTTGCTGAATTAATTCTTCCCTAGACTGTAAGACTTGTTCTTCGTGTTGCTCTTGCAGGGTTTCTCCCAAAACCATTGCTTCAAACTCTTGCATTTCTGCTGCGTCAAGCTTGCCGTCTCTTACAGCTTTTTGTAAAATTACTGCTCTAGTAAGGTCTAAAGCAAAAAAGTCCTTCATCGCTCTAATGAACGCTTTAAACTGACGAGCGCCTGGAACATTAGCTCTAACCATTGCGGAAAGGTTTTTGTTTAACAAGCTTCTAAGCTTTGATTTTTTGCCGTTTCTTGTTCGCAAAATTGCAATTTCTGCAAAATGCGCCCACGCTTCATCTAAGGCTGTCTCCGTAACAGTATCTCCGTCAATACCTTTAAACTCTACAGATTGCCCTGTTTTAGTTTTTCTACCTTTTAATTCAGCATTAAGCTTTCTGAAAAATGAAATTTGCTTTTCTTCACTAAGCTCTCCTCGCGCAATTAACTCTCTCCTTACATGATGAGATCTTTCGTGAATAAGTGTAAAAATATTAGATCCACCATAAAGTTTTGTTACATCTTCAATTCTGCCCTGTATTCCTTTAGGTATTGCTACACCTGTAACAATTTGCTGAGGATTAAAAACAGCTTCAGTTACAGCGCCAGTACCTCCTTCCGCAACTTCAATTAACTTAGATTCTTCTGCTATCCTCCTAGCTGACTCAGGAAAGATTTTATTTGCCATTTCGGGAGTTACAATTTGCGTAGGAGAAATCTCTTGAGTTACTCCAGTATCTTCCGAAACTTGTTTTGCGGCTTCAATAAGAGAACTCATTTCGTCAATAACGTCTTGAGTTGCGTTTTCTCGCATTCCTATTGTATCAAGAACAGCCTCGGTTGCTTCAGTGGCTGTGTCAGCATAAGAAATAACCGCATCAGTTTGCTCGTCATAAACCTCAAAACCTTTATTATCTTTAGAAGTTCTAACGCTAGGAATAACTCCAGAATCTTCTAATTTCTTTAAAGCTTCTTGTTCTTTTTTAAGTTTTTGTTCTAACTCTTTAGTTGCTTCCTTTGCGCTTTCTGATTGTGGATCACGATTTTTTAAAGCGTTTTCTACCGCATTTGTTGTTTCGCCTGGAGTTTTAGCTTCATCAATAGCGGCATTATCTTTTGGTTTAAACCCCCAAGCTTTTCTAACAATAGGTGAAGTCGTCTTAATAGCTGCGGCTCTATTATCAGCAGACAACCCTCTTGCTGCCGGTATAAATGACAATGGGGCAACGGCTACAAATGTTGTAATGGTTTTGTTAAAATAACCATCAAAGTATCCATCTTTTCCGTTCTTCCATTCAATGTCAGGAATTTCTTTTTGCAGCTCGCTTGCAAGATCTTGAACAGTTTCAGAAGTAAGCTCCTGCATTAACTCAATAGTAGTCTCGCCCAAACTTGCTGCTAAAAATCTGCCCGTAAACCTTGTAGCTTTAGTTTTTAATAAGCCGTCAACTTTTCCTAATACTTTTGAGAATATTGGAGATTTACCTCCAACTATATTTGCTTGCAGTTTTTCAAGCAAAACTTGAGGGGCGGCAGAAACAGTAGATAAAGCCTCTGCTATTTCAGCAGCTTTTTCTCTAGGAACGCCATTTGCAATTAATCGACCACGATATTTCTGCCTTTCAAATTCTCTAATAGTTCCATATGTGGCAGTCATTCCCACAATTGGCACAAACGCCATTGCTGTAGTAGTAACAGCTCCAGGTATTGCATAAACACCTTCTTCAACAGCTCTTAACGTAGATCCTTTTTCTGCCAAAGGTCTAATAGGATCATAATCTTCTTCAAATATTCTGCGAACATCTGCAACGAAATCTTGTTCTTTGCGATAAGCAGCAGCCCATTTTGCATCAGCGGCTTTTCTTTCTTGTTCTTTAGCATACCACTCGCCGCCCCCAAATAAATCTGCCAAAGAAACAGTACCGCCTTCTCTTACTATATCTCCTGTTCCTACAATAGCGGCATCAATAGCGCCAGACACACCTCTTCCCGATTTCTTTAAATTTAAACCAAGTTTTTTAAAGCCGCTCTCTAGCTCTTCAGTTGGGTATGTTACTGCTAAATCTCTAAGAACTTGAAGAAATTTTGTTTTATCTTCTTCATTTAAAGTTTTAGCTACAGAACCAGCCTGAGTAATCCATTCATCCCCAGATTGCATTTGGCGAAATGTTGTGCGAAGCTTTGGGATTATGTCCCCATATTGATCGCTAATTGCTTCTTGTGTTTCTGCCCAACGCTTAATTGCTTTGTCTTTTTGACGAATAAAAGCAGGATCATCTTTTACAGATTCGCCAAACTGTAGCTCTATTAACCCATCTCCAAGTATTGCTGAAAGAGTTGCCTGACGATCTACTTTTTCATAAAACTCAAAATCCTCTTTTTTGATTACAGCTCTATTAGTTAAAGAGTTTACAAAAGCTTGCTCAGGATCTCCCAAGTCTTCAGAAAGATCTTTACCAAACAATTTCTTGTAAGCTTGATTTCTACTTGTTTTGTATTCAAAAATTGTTGGAGGATCATACCCAAGCTCTGCCTCCATAGTGGCTCTAATTAATGCTCGGTTTTTAACTGGCTTAGTTGATTCTGGTAAAAAGTTTTCGTAATCCAGAACAGCGCTTTCTATATTACCTAAAGACTCTCTTACCCAATTGTTTTGAGCAACAAGCTTTTCACTTTCAATCTGAGATAATCCATTATTGGCAATGTCGTCTGCACCTAAATAATAAAGATCAGGAGTAGATATTCCAGAAGGGGCGCTGGCTTTTTCTACGAATTCCGAAACTTCTTGAACTTTTGGAGCAAGCCCTTGATCTGTAATTCCTTTAAATTCTGGAGCATATCTTTTATCTGTAATTCCTTCAACATACGGAGGGTCATCAGGAACTGTAATAGGCTCAATAGGCTCCTCTCTTTCTGGAGCATACCTTTGATCTGTTACACCTGGCACAAATGGAGGCGCGTCAGGAGTTGTTATTGGCTGTCCTTGATAGTCAGGTTCCATGTTTTTAGATTATTTGTATTGCCTATTAAAATTTTTTACTTTGGACGAGCTGGCACTAAATTGCTTTTTGATTTAGAACGTGCTTTAATATCAACATTAAGGCTTTTTATAAACTCAGAAGTTTTTTCAATCGATGCATCAGGGTTAAGTCTTAGCCATTTAGCAAGATCGGACTTATAAGATCCATAAGCAATTGCTTTTTGTTTTTCAAATTCACTAAGCTCTCTTTCGTATTTTTGTTTTTCTGGAGGATCTACAATCATAGTAGTTGGGCCTTTGTATTGGAAAATAGCTTCAAGAACTTTTCTTTCTTTAAGACTGAAATCCTCAACAGCTTTTTCGCCACTACTGTAATACCTACGAAACAAATCAACAGAAGATGGGCCTTTATAAGTTTCATCTTCATCCATTTTGGCTTTTTGCTCTTCTTTTGCTGCTTTAGCTATTGCTTGCGCGTGTTCATTTTTAAAACCAAAAGAATTAAGTCTTACTGGATCTTCAAGTATTCCCTCTTCTAAATAAGTTCCAAGCGCTTTGCCTATTGGTTCTTCCGGCATACCCAAAAAGAACTCATTTTGTTTTGCTATTTCATCAAACTCGTTAAATGCAAAATCATCTCTAGTTTTAATCTTATCTTCGACCTGATCACGAATATCCTCAATTTGTTTTTGCAAATGTTCTTTGTAGTGACTGCTTTGAATTTGCTCTGACAGCTCTAATATGTTGATAAAATTAGTATCAGAATCTCCTTTGTTTGGATCATAGTCCCTAATAAGTGCAGAAACATTTCCAATTAATTGGTTTTGGTATTCTGGAGTAGCAATAATTTTCTTTCTTTCATCGCTGTCTCTACCCTCAATAACACCAAGAAGCTTTGCTGTTTGCGCCGCGCCTAGGTCTGGAGCTACGCGAAGAAGATCTTCTTTTGTGTTAATAGAATTAGCATAAATACCATCCATTGCAGCAATAGATTGGTTTCTTTTCTTTTTACCTAAAGCGCTTTCCGCTGTTGATTTTAATGCTCTTTGTTGAGCCTTTGAAATACCAGGTATTTCTTTTTCAAATGCGGCAACATTCCCATCGTATGCAGCATCTTGCAATGCATCCAAGGTTTGTTGTTCTCTGATTTTGGATACACGACTTTCCACTTCGTGACCTTGCATTTTTAGACTATATGCTGACTCTTTAAGGTTCTCTATAGCCCCTTCATAGTCCCTGTTTTTAAGGTAAGAGTCTTGCCGGTTTTTGAACTCTCCAGATATAATTTGAACTTGAGCAAGACGAGCGTCTCTTTGTGCGCCCCTCATAATCTTTTGCTCGTATGCCATAAGCCTTGTGTTGAGAGAACTCATTGCATCAGCAGATAAGTTTTTAGATGCTAGAGAGTCTTTAAATGAATTTGACGCTTTTGTTAGCTGATCGTCCCAGCTAGCAGGATTATTAAAATTAAGCTTTTGCCGCTCAGACTCCATGTAAGCGCCGTAATCGCTTTCGGTTCGAAAAACGTCAATTTCGTTTTGTTTCTGCAAGATCTCCATCTTGGCATTGTGCATCTCCTCGCCTACCGATCCGACAGCTTGCGCTATTGCTTGCAGGCCAGAATTAGAAGGGACTCCAACTCTGATGCCTGCCGCTTGCTCTGGAGGCACTGCTGGCCCTGTTAAATTTGGTAATTGTGGCATAACTTAATATTTTTCTCCTGGAGTTGCGTCCTTTATGTCTTTCATTTTGCCGGAGATTTTGGCTGCTCCTCCTATGAGTTGACCCATTGCTGTAGCTTGCGCGTTAGCTCTTGCTACTTTGCCTTGATAAATCTGCATCTGAGCTTCGTTTCGCCTTGCCCTATCTCTAAAATTTGACTGTCTGGCTTCGTCTAAAATCTGTAACTCAAGTCTTGAGGTGGCCTCATCAAAGTAATCCGCGCTAGATCCCTGAGTCGTATCAAGGCCAGACTCCTGCATACGGAGCTTGATCGATGATAACGCTCTTTCGTTTTCGGTTCTTTTACGAGCCATGCTTTCTAGCGAAGCCTCTGCCTCTTGCTCAGCCTGTCGCCCAATGACTTTTGCATTATACCTAGCAGACTGCATTGCCATCTGCCCCTGTTGAATTGATGCACCTGCTTTCATTACGGTGCTTGCTATTTGTAAAGGAATTGCCATTTCTTTATATTGTTTGAACCATTTGCGCCATAGGTGGCCCGACTTGTGTAAAACCTGAGCGGGAACACTCCCTGACCATGCCTTTAGACTGAACAAAAGCGATTAGCTTGTTGACGCCTTCTGCCTTAGCTATTTTGTGCAGCTCCTTAAATAAAGTGTCAGCAATCTTTCTAGACTTAGCCACAGTCGAGTCAGGGCTAATAACCATAGCCTCAATAAACCCAAGCGCTCCTGTAACATACAAGAAACACGCACCAACGGGCCTAGAATCGCTTTCTGCCACCAATCCTATGCCAGACTCTAAATCAGACCTGCCGGCCCTGAGAGAGCCGTGTGAGTCCCACCATTCGCACAGCAATGGATAGTGTTCTGGAAAGTAAGGTTTCAAGGTTAGCTGGTCTTCTCCCATTTGGTGATGATATTACGGATAAATACGCCAAAAGGAATATCTGATTGGTAAAAAACATTACCATCAAACGATCTTGGCAGAGTATTTCTGACTTCTAGCTTGCCGCTGTAGAGTGCCGGCGATGATCCAAGGTCTGCATCAGACTGTCTTGGAGTAAGATCTGTAGGCTCCTTAGTGTCATCTGGTGAGTCTTTTGTCTGGATTCCGAGCGAGTTCATAACGTCAATCGTAATTTCTTTGACGCGCTTCTTGTCTCCAGAGGTCGTTCCTGACGCTGTAATGCCCTCTAACGGCATTGGCCACAGCTTGGCCTCAATAGGCAAGCCATAGGTCACCTTGTCGCTAGCGGGTATTGTAATTGAATTACTGGCTACTGTGAATTTGCCTAAGTAATCACCATTTCCAAGAACCTGTATTTCCTTGCCCTCTAGGTGATTCAAGCCTGTAACTGTTGTGATATTAGTGCCGGTAATCGTAGTGCCGCAATCGACATAAAACATATCGTCTTGCAGGCCATCATCTTGTATTCTGATTTGATCGTTCTTTAGCCTTTCAATGTAGCGCTTGGTGCTTCCATTAATGGTTCTTTTCACTACAAAGTAAACCTCGTCCTCTTCTCCGGTAGCCGGAAGGATAGCAACTGACTCAATTGTCCCTCCTTGCGTTTTAAGGCGATACCAGCCCATTTTCTCCACTTCTGGATCAAACACTAGGCAGGCAGCAATACCCTCTCCTGTGACGGCGTAGAGCGTAGAAACACGGTTTAGCTGAAACGCCATCTGCTTGACGCCACCTTTTGTTACGTGTTCAGCCTCTCTAGTCATATCAGCAGCAGCGTAAACGCCCCGCTCATAATCGTTTGTGAGACCTCTGATGATCCTGCCTCCTAGCTGGACGTAGAATGTAAAGTCATCAACCTCTACCGGCTCAAGGTTAGCAGCGCCGCGACCGGCTTGTCTTGCCGAGCTGTTCTTACCTGGCGCTAGAATAGACGACCCGTCTTCACCGGTTAGGTTTCTTATCTGCGAGGATAGCCCTAGAAGCGTCTTTGACTGCTCGGATACCCATTGTATCGGATCTTGGTTGCCGGTCCTTAGAACGTCTTTAAATGGCTGCGAGTCTCCTTGTATGCCACGCTTAAAGTTATCCCATTTATCTACTTCACTGCCCCAGATAGCTTGGTTGTCTAACTTAGTAGAAGCAAAGCAAAGCCGGTTGTTTTTAAAGAACACCTGACTTGGAAACCCTTTTCTATAATTCCACTCATTTTCTGACCAGTGTTTAGTTGCTGCCGTAGAATAAAGCGGTCTAGTTGTGCTTACATTGGCAGTAACTTGTGTCGGAGAAGTGTAACCAGTAATTGTAACTTCTCCTGACTTTTCAACATCAGCAGTTGTCCACGTCACTCTATGGTTTGTTCCGCTAGCAGTATTAAACAATACAACACGGAGCCAAATTGGATTGGCCGACTCATCACCTTCTCTTACGTAGTTATCAGAACCATTGTAAGACGCCATTGAGAATCTAGTTATCCAATTATTAAGAAGCCCATCATCAGACTCTTGAATGCCCCATTCTCCATCCCAGTTACCTTCTGTTCTAAACGACCACTCTCCCTCAATGTAAAACTTCATTACATCAGAAGTTGTCCCTAAAACCTCTGCAACTACACCAGTCGAAAAATGCGAATTTAAATTAATAGGGTTTACTTCAGTTGAAGTTCCTTGAGTGTATGCTGTATGACAAGTGTAATAGAAAACTGTTGAATTGACTTCAAACCAAACCTCATCATTTGGTTGATAGTTATTTTGATTGTTAAATTTGTTTGGGGTTGTTTTTTCTACTTTAGTTTCATTAATAGAGCTTTCTAATACAGTCCTAGGAACATAGTGAGAAATTTTAAACGTGCTTGCATTTGGACTGCCATTTGGATCATCCATGTCATCAGTAAATAAATTACTGGAAGACGTTAAGGTTATACCTGTTCCTGTTGTCGCAGACGCGCTTATAGTAACATCTGTAAGGTTTTCGTCTTCAAACGGCTGGTTCTTAAACTCAAGCAGCGCAAAATCAAACGTAGTGTCAGATGTTCTGGTTAGCTTGTAGGGAGCATGATTAGGTGAAGCAATATAGACAATGTCGTTTGTCGATGTCATTCTTAGGCTAAACACCTCATCCTCAGTGTAGGGAGTAACTTCTTCATCGCTTAATAACACCCCGTTCCTCCAAAACCGTAATTTTAGATCGCTAAATTCTAGCAAATAAGATTGCTCATTAGAAAACGTGAAGCTTTCAAGCCGTGTTTTCTTTGATGAATCTCTGACCTCGCCAATGTATTCAGTGCCAGGTCGCTTTCTCGCGCCGCCAGGTATGGTCGGGGCAAAGTTCTCCATCGTTCTTAGCGATGTAGCGTATCGTGACAGCTCTACACGGCCAAGCATGAGCGGAGACCACTCACCATTAAAGTTAGACTGCAAAAACTCAGGCATTGTATCTTCCGCTTTCGGCGTGGTTTTCTTCAGATCTTTGGAGGAAATCAGAGTTTTCTCCTGATCGTGACTGTCTTATATCGCTCAGCCATGCGTCTTTAATGGCATTGTCGGCCATATTAGATAAATCACCGGCCAGTCTGGACTCACCGAGGGGAATTGCTAGCTTTGACGCCAGCTTGATTGCTAGAGATTTAACAAGCAATGGTGATAGATCTGATGAGATCACCTCTTTGATGTAAACTAAGCCGCAATGCTTAATGTTGCTAAGGATAAGACCAGGCTCCTTCTCAAACTTGCGAATTGGAACTGGATTTAGTGTGGGTGTCTCTTCTGAAAGCTCAAACAAATCCAAGACTCTTAGGCAGTCTTCTGGGATAATGTGAGCGTAAGACCACCCGAAATCTGGTGTTGCGCCGGATAGCGTCATTCTAGTTCTTTTCCGGCCTACTGACCACCTGTGCTTCTCCATGATCTCACGGAGCGTCTGGTCAAAGTGGAGCGAGACCTGCCGTGCCTCCTTGGTGTTTTCAGACATTGTTGCAATTGTCTGCTCTCCCAAATAGCCAAGCGCTTGGTTGGCGATGTCGATGTCAGTAATGATCTTGCTCATAAAAAGGAAAGGCCCGCCCGCCCCGAAAGACAGACGGACCCTTGTTAGTTGTTGCTATGGACTAGGACTCGCCACAAGGAATCTCTACAACCTTGATTTCCTCAAGGCGAGTGGCTCCTGCTGCGGCAGTTCCGCGAAGCTGGGCGGCGTCATTAAAGTCGTTACGCTCGCTAAGCTTGAACTTAGGATTCTGCCAAATATCAAGTGCTATACCTGACTTCACAAAAGCAAAGCAGGTGCGAACATTGCTTGCAACTGCAAGGCGCTCAGTGCGGATGAATTTAAAACCAAGGAATTGGTCAATCTCTCCATTAAAGAGAGCTGATAATTCTCCGGCGTAATCGCTAGAAGTAATTTTAGCTTCATCATAAAGACCGCGAAGGGCTTTGGCGTTAAGTACAAGGTAAGCGTCATCACCGTCAATGTCTTGACCGAATACCTCGTTTTCCTCCATAAGCTGTTTAGCATTAAGAATCTTTGTAAGGTTCATTCCAGCTCCAGATCCTCCAGTATCGACAGAAATAACTTGGCCGGTTGGAAGAGTTGTGCTTACTGCGCCATTGTCACCTGTTTTTGAGGTTCCTGTTGCGGCGGCAATAATAAGATCGTCCATCTTGCGGTTAAATCCTGCCTTAAACTCAAGGAAGGTTTGCGATGTGGGCTTTGATTGATCTGCAAGCCATACTTCATCAAACTCATCAAAGTGCTTAACAGCCTGAAACTTCTCAGGGTAGTTAGCACGCTTCTGAGTTTCGATTTCAGAGATCGCAGTTGCTGCAAGGCGGTTTGCGTTTGGCCCACCAAGTGACGTAACATCAATTGGCTTGATCTGGTCGCGGTAGTTTACTTCACCGGTACAACCGGAGTTGACGCTAACAGCGCCGCTAAGACGGCTATCGACCTGCTGAGCAAGGCGACGCCACTGGCTTTCAAATTTAGGCTGATACTGATCGATCAGCGCGAGTGTTGGACTAACTGGCATAATATTTTAAGGTTTAGGTTTTTGTTTTGGTTCACGAAGGCCTGACTGTGAACGGAAACCTCTAAAATTGGGGCAGCTAATGCTGGTAGGCCATGCGAGGGGCGTATGTAGGGCGGCCAAATTGGGGCTGTATAGACAGGTCTAGCAAGCTAGGTAAGCTGTCATGAATAGCCTTCTAAGCTAAAATATCAACTTAGTCAAATAAAAAGCCTCCCCCTCTGACATGACTTAGAGGAGGAGGCTCGGTGCTAGATGGGAAGAGAGAGACCACCTAGAAATTCGTTAAGCAATATCTCTCGCTTTTGCTAGTAAAGTATCAACGTGTTTGTGGACAGCATCGTCGCCGGCCATGAACTTAGCGTGCATTGGGTGCTGACTATCTTCCATGATTGCCTGAGCTGTCTCGGATGGTCCTCGGAAATCATCAACCTTAGCTGTCTGACCTGGACCTCGGTAGGAAGCCTCTGAGATTGCATCACTTAGATGAGCAAACATCCTAGTAAGCTCTGGACTATCAATCTGAGATACTACCTGCTTGACGCCTTCAATCTGCTCCTGACTTAGTCCAGCTTGGATTCCAAGCTTTTCGGCTGCAATAGTTGCTCCGTTAACGCGTGCATCGGTCTCAGTTCCAAATGCTTCTAGAAGCTGCTGTTTGCCGGCTTCTCGTCGCTCTTGGGCCTCTGCTTGCCATTGTTCGGCTTGTGCTGCTGCTGCTTTTTGAACAGCCGCTAGTCCGGCAGTAATTGCTGGTCCTGGCGCTCCTGATTGGATTAGGGCATCAACTACTGGAGTTGCCACCTCTTCAGTCCATCCGGTAGCGTTCTGGAAGCTTTCAAAGTCTTCCGGCATGACTTGGTCTGCGCTCTCTGGCACACCGGCAGCTTCACGGAATCGACTCCAATCCTCATCGCTGGCGTCTGCTCCTGGGTAACTGACTGACTTTGCTCGCGCTGCCGTCTGGTTATCCTTAAGCATCTTTGCTAGGTCAGATGGACTCTTGCCCTTAAAGTTCCGGTTAATGTAGTCAGCATCGACGCTGTCATTCTTAAACCGGTCTCCAATCTCTTGGAACTTGCCATCTGCATCAAACATTCCTGATGCGTCAAAGGTTGGTGGGGTTGATGGGTCTGAGCCGTATTCTTCTGTAGGATCAGCTACGGCAGCACCGCCACCAGCATCTCCTCCTTCTTCGTTTCTAATCAATTCGTATTGTCTCATAGATTCTCTTCCGTAAATAGATCGCCATATTCGTCTTTAAATTGTTTTGCACTCCAGTGTTCGCGTCTCCACTCAACTACTTGCTCTGACTTCCCGCCCATGCGTTTAGTAAAGTATTCTGCTGGAGCATCCTTTTTAGACCGTTTTGTTTTAGGCTGCTTAATAGAAACCTCAACCTCTACTGGTGATGCGTCACCGATCAGGCTTTCCAGAGTCTCTCGGAACTTCTCTTGCTTGTGGTGAAGACCTGTAACCTCGCCATCTACAAGCGTAGCAATCTCTTTCATGTCGGTCTGTCGAATGAACTTGTCGCTAACTAGTTTAAATAGTCTTGAATCAATCATCTGGGTTTCTTGGTTTTAGGTTCTCTAGTTCTATGATTACATGACGGCCACCTTCTCGTAATTTTGCGGATGTCTCGTTGTAATCGTCTTCTGCTTTGAACACCGGCTGGTTAAACTGGAATTTTACTTTCATCCATTCCAACAGCGCGTCCCCTTCTGTAGTAGACAGGAGAGTCTTAACAACCTTCCCGTTATGTGTATGTCTGTCCATTATTGCATCATGCCTTGAAGCTTCTCAGGATCGACCTGGCTGGCGTCTTTGGCAGCGCTGGCGGCTTGTTGAGCCATCATCATCTGCTGTTGTTGAGCCATCTCTGCTGCGCGGGCTTCGCGCTGTTCGATTACCTCTTGAAGATTCTTAATGACATCCTCAGAAATACCGTCATTGCGGGCGCTATCTCTAAGCATCTGGTCAAGGTCAAAGTTGTCGGCAAGCTCTGGAGCGATCTGAATCATTGGCATAATCCGCTCAATAGTGCGGTCAATAGCGTTGTTTTCGATCATCCTTATCGCTAGAGCGATGCGCGAGGTAAACTCAACCTTTGGAAGCGGCACGATACCGGCATTCATTGGGCCATCAGGGTAAAGCTTTACAGACTCAGGTGGGTCTGGGAATGCTCCTTCATTGAACAAAAGTAGGAACACGTTCTGGAAGATTGGTGTTAGCTCTGTAGTGATTTGGTTGAAATTAGGTAGGAATCGACGAAGAGCAGCGTTCTCAATACTGGCGACCTCTCTGGCCGTCATCTGCTTGTCCTTCTGAGCTACGGCCTCAAATAGCTGAGCATGAAAGAATCCACGGACCTGCTCTGTCACGTTCTCCATCAATACCATGCCGGCGTTGATGTCGTTGTAGACCCTCATCTGCTCGGGCTTCATCCCGTTACGCTCATCAAAGACTGTCACGCCATTAGGTCGTGTTGAGATCTCATCTACTGAGTCTGATGGCACTAGCCAAGGTGGCTTGACCTGTAAAGCTACGCCCTCGTGGACATCTCTACGGAGCTTGTTTAGCTCTCTCATTGCCGGTAGCGCCTTGGAGGCTGGAGCTAGACCGTAATTATAATCATTCCAGATCTCAGCTCTTGGTGAAGCGAATGGATAGTAATCATATCCACCTTCTTCTAAAATCATTCTGTCTTCTTTACAGACGTAAATACTGGCGAATGGCTTGTTCTTGGATTCAATCCCGTTCTTGTTGCGAGGGAAACACGCATGGATCACAGTGAACTGAGTCTTCTCGCCGCCCTTCTTCATCTCATTTAGCGATGCCTTAGCCTTCTTGCCTAGATTATCCTCGCCAAACTTATCTGCCATTTCCGTGGCAGTCATAGTCAGCCACCGGTATTCGGTCCGAATGTCTCCCTCGCCATCCTTCTCAATGGCAAATGTGCCTAATCGATCATAACAAAACTTGAGTAGCTTCTTATTTCCTCGCTCAACATACAATGATCCAGTGCCACCACATCCCATATCGGTGACGACCGGCTTGATCGACTGGTAGAAGTTACTGCGACCAAGAGCAGTTAAGGCTAACTCAGAACATTTGTTATACCATTTCCGGCCCGCATCATCGACCTCGTGGTCATCCTGGGGCGTGTAGATCATCCATTTCTCATTCGACGAGAATACCTCGGCGATCATGCCGTTTGAGTAGGTATCTAGACTCTCAATGCCAGTAGTGTCATACAGGCCAGAGAATCCGGTAACGTCAGGCGACTGGGGAGTTTGCGTAAATATATCAAGCTGAGGCTTAAAATACTTCGCAGTCAGATCCCAGTGAGACTTGAAGGCATTAAGTTCACTCTCAAGTGACTCTGCCTTTCTGAGAATAGTGTCTACGTTCTCGTCAATCATTGGCCTTGAGCTGTCTTAGATCCCGTCGAGTAGTTTGGATTTACCGCTCCGCCTTTAGTTGACTGAGCATAGCTAGACTCACTCATGCTCCGCTTCCGCTTACGCTTGGCAATCTTCTTTGCTTCAGTTCGGCCAACGTCTGGTGATGCTGGGGGCGGCGGGGGAGGCGGAGGCTTTGGACTAAGGAATCCCATACGCGCTTATTACGCTTTTTGCGTAAATATGTCAACTATCTTTAAATATCAAGCAAGCGACACTTTAGTATCCAGACCCAGCATTGATGCGTGGCCTACGCCGGCGCTTAATGTGTGACTGCTGATCGGTCAGCATATCGTGAAGCTCTGCCTCTGCGAGCATTGAGAATGCGTCAGATGGGTGAGACTCCCAGCCGTGAGAGATCTTGTTTGTGATCCATCCAGTTCCATCGGTAGCTTCCTTGTAATGAAACTGGCTTAAAGCGTCCCTGAGATGCGTAGTTGGCTTGTCTCTAAACCAGATGTTCGGGAATGCCTTCTTTGTCGCGTTAATGCGTAGCTCCTTGTCGTGTGTCCTTGGGATTGTCTGGACGTTTGACAGGCCAGCCTTCCTTAGCTCCTCTGCGAACGTCAAACCATTAGGCTGTCTAGCTGCCGAGTCATGTGGCAGTAGGTGACCGCCATAGCTAAATCCTTTAGCCTGCATATGTCCTACACGGTCCTCTAGCGTCATTCCGGCTGATATGTCGCAGTCAATGACCGTTCTCCTCATGCCGTCAATCTGCCAATAAATGACAGCAGTGTTTTGTGGCGATCCGATGTCCCAGGTCGTCCATACCGGCCCACGGTTAGGCTCAAAGTCGCAAACATGACCTAGCCTCAGCGCATCCTCTACTTCCTTGGCGTAGATCGTGCCAGGTATGTCAGATGAGAAAGAGCATTCAAACTCTCGCTCAAACACACTAGCGTCTCTTGTCGCCTTCATCCTAGCTAACTGATCAGGCGGGATCAGGCCGCTATCAGAAGCCTTCAAGCAAAGAGAGAACCATTCTGGATCTTTGAGCGAATGCTGATATATCCTCCAGAAAAGATTTTTTCCTTTGGGAGTTCCAACGAACGTGGCCCACCCCTTGTAATCAATCAAGCACGGCTCAATGACTGCTTCCCACGCATCACTCTTAAAATCCCCTGCCTCATCGATGATGCAACCATCAAAGTAGAGTCCCCTGCACCTCTCCACAGCCTCACCGGAATATAGGCCAATCTCGGAGCCGTTCTGGAATCGAATCCATAGCTCTGACTCATTCTTGATGACGCCAGGTATCTGATGCGTAAAGGTTTTAAGGTAACTCCAAGCAATCTTCTTGGCCTGCGCTTGAGTAGGAGCGAAGTAAGCATACCTTAAAGGGGCAGACTTCATGCCTTTCCTTTTGTAGGTGTGGCATTTAAGGATGAGATCCTGCAAACATCCAAAACTCTTGCCGCCTCTTCGATGCACCACCAGACAAGCTCTGTCCTCTGTGCGTTGCAAGTATGGCCTGACCCAGTTCCGAGGTTTAAGTGTCAATCTAGTCTTGTTCGTCGCCATATGCGGTCATGAAATCGTTTCTAATTTCTGTAACACTAAGTTTCTGAAAATGATCCGCGCTCCAGCAGATACCGAAGACGTTTACTTCTTTGGGTGTATCTGAACCAAGCATCACTATCACCCTGTCGCCTTCAGTGATCTCAGCAAACGAAGTAATGTTATGGAAGCCCTCAGCCTCTAGGTAGCTCTCAACCTGTCCGAGCTTCTCAACTTCTTCAAATGTTACCTCACTCATCCTCTCCTCCAATAACGATCTCAATCTCGCCGGAGACCTCTACAGAGTGATCGTGTTTGTCTCTCCAATCCTCCTTAAAACGGTTCTTCATCTGAAATATGTAGCTGGTAGAGTTAAATCCCTCAACCCCTCCAAACGTGGCCTCACGCCCTTTACGTTCCCACCAAGACAGCCCCTCCTCGTAAGCTCTTTTTAGGGCGTTAGAAAACTCAGGCTTTTTGTTACCCCAATCCCATAGCGTCTCCCTTACGACTCCTAGCTTAGACGCGATCTCAGCCTTTCCCATCCCTTGCTTGCCGCATTCTATCGCAATCTCGCAGAACTCTGGTTTGTATTTTGTTGGACGCCCTCCTGCCATGCTTTTAAATATAAACAAAAAAACCGGCCTGAGCAACTAAATACTCAGACCGGTTGTTACACACTAATATGAATTAAACACAAAGCAGCAAGCTGCTGCAAAGGTTGTATCTAATTCTCACAAAGCGTCAAGGTGTTTTTAAGGTTGTCCTCCGGCCCAAGCCATGAGGATTAAAATGGCTACGAAAATAGCTGACTGGATGATCTCTTGGATATTCATATTATTAAAATTTGCTTGTGGCTTCGATTATTTCTTGGATGTCGGCAGGTTGTCCCTTTGCTGGGCAAACAAATCCTTCAGAGACCTCATCGTAAGTTAGGTCTTCCATGTCCCAAATCTCTCCACCTACCCAACAAAATTTGTCATCTGGGAAGTGATCCGCAAGAAACTCGACTGATTCGGCCCTATTGTTAAACTCATACCATTCATTGAACGGTGATGAGCCTGACGTTGCGGCGTGGTATAATTTGGTATCATCGACCTTATACCATTCTGGCTTGTGTGCTTGTTGAGCGTAATTCATAATATATGTGTCTGTTAAAGGTTACAGTGAGACTGACATATGCTCTTCAAGATCGCCTGTCTCGTTAAGTGTCTCAACGATCGGGCCGTATTTATCTGCGTCCAGATACAAGATTGTCTCCTTTTGAGTCTTGTGGGTGACCCAGCATAGTTTTGTCTGCGAGTGATAGCAGACTTTGTCCCAGAGGTTAGCGTAGCCCAAGGTCTTCTCTAGATTAGCTAATTCGATAAAGGCAACTTCAATTGGTAGTGTTCTCATGTCAGGGGGACAATGACACACTGATAACCAACGTCAACACCTATTTTAAACTTTTTTAGTTTTTTATTTCCACTTAAAACCAGGTTAACTTGTCTTGAGTAAGCGCGTATCCTTGGCCGTGGCCTAAATCAATGATGTTTTCTTCACGGACTAGCTGCTCTTTTGATGCCCACCCGATAAAGTCAACATCCAGGTCCCCGACTATTCCTAAAATATAAATATCAACATCAGGATTAACTTTCAGCGTAGATAGTAGCCTTCCAGTTTTGTAGGTAGTTGATTTAATATCATACCGCTTACCATTAAGGATACCGTCAGCGCTACCGCTTCTAGGTGTTAAACCAAGGTCTGGGAAGGTGTTGTAGCGTTTCGCGAATGCGTATTCTGCCATTACACCCAAAACGTCTGCGCTAGCGCCGTCCTGTGTCCCAACCTTGGCATCTTTAACGCCTGAGTTTCTAGCAATCAGAGACCGCATTCTGCCTAAAATTTGACAGATTGCGATCTCGTCAGGGTTTAGTTCAACTTTTATAACGCTTAAAAGTTAAGGTCTTTTATAAGACCTCCCTCAATAGGGTCTTCTGGGCTTTCGATTTCTAAATATCGAATATCCATCCAAGACTTCGGGATACGAAGAGGCTTAATGTTTTCAGGCTCTCCAATCGTGCAATCAATATCTAACCATGCTTGCCTTAGTGATTTAGCTTGAACTAAAGCATACCTAGCTCCGTTTGCATTTTTCCCCCAATCAATTATGTAAGTTCTCATGTCTCTCTTCTAATTAGGATTTAAAACGGGATCTCGTCACCATCAGCAGCGCTGGCGTCTAGTGCCGCTGCCTTGGCCTTGTAAGCCTCGCCAGGATCGTTTGTGGCAGGTGAGGCGCTTTCGATACGCCACGCGACAAGGTTATTGAAAAACCTCCCGTCATGCTCTCGGCCACGAATGTTGAAATGCGCGGTGATCTCGTCACCAACTTTAGCTTCATCAAGCTCCTTGATCCGATCTTTAACCAGCTCTAATTTAATGAATTGGTCAAATTTCCCGTCATCCACCTTAACCACAAACTCACGCTTAGTGAATCCAGAGTTAAATGTCTGCGTATCCCCCAGTAAATGGAGGCTTCCTGTTAGTTTCATGCTTTCGCTCATTTTTTATTTTGGTTATTAATTCGTCTCGCTAATTCAGCCGGATCGTAATCTGGCGCTGCCGCAAGACACGGGCAGTCTGAAGTATTTCTGACACAGTAAGAAAAGGTCGCGCCTGGGTCATATCTGAAGCGGGGGTATCCGTCGCATTTAACGCAGGGCTTTAACGAAGCATAAGCCTCCCTAGTCTCTCTATCCATTCTTAATATGATGAGTTAATCGCGCAACTTGTCCATCAGAATTGTGATGAATAAAGGCTTCAACGCACCTTGGGACTCCCACGTATCCTTTCTTGTGATGCCACGAGTCAGTGCCGGATGGCGATCTAATATGTTCGGCAGTGACTCCTATGTAATCTTTGGCACTCTGCCATGGTCCGGGCCATTTAGTTACAGATCGGTGATGCAGGTGATGCAAATAAATAGTGCGGTGCTTAGTCGCGGCCCACATCTCTGGCTCTTCTTGGGCCATGAGCAATGGCGTATCTGCCAGTTTCGCTCCATCCCCGTGGCTAAATCCGAGCATATTTGATCCGAATCTGACGTATTTACGATGATTGACCGAAATATCAAATGTGACGTTTTTGCTTTTGCGAAAGTATGCTTTAAGCGTTTGAGCGAGCATCCAACCCGCGACGTAATCGTGATTACTGGGGCAATGAATTACCGTGACATTAGCGTAAGGCAGCAGCCTCTCAATCGCCCTGACCATCAAGTCCTTACACTGGATAAACGACTGCCACCACAGACCATCCATGTCTTGAGGCGTTCCGGCTGTCGTGACTGGGCGCTGGCTGTCGATATGTAAGCAATCGTTCCCGATCACCATGTAAACCTGGTCAATCTCCCAGCCTTGGGACATTCGTAGCAGGTCATCGATCCCGCGATCTACGCAAGCTACGGCCTCCTTCACGTTATAGTTGCTGCCCGTCTCCTCCTCAACAGCTAGCTTACCAACGTGGATGTCCGATGGATCAAGTATCAAGCAGTGTGGATCTTTGATTTTCTTGCGTTTTAACGCTTTAAACTTTGGCGAGTATTTTCTGAGATCGGCCAGCACCGGCTCAAACAGCTCGTCTAGGCTAAGGTTCTCAGATTTGGAGAAAAGGCTAATCCTCTTTGATTTATACCAGAAATGCTTAACCGAGCTTGGCGATATGCCGGCCTCATTGCACTCCTCCATGAGAGCTGTCATTGCGCCGCCGGATCTCAGGCGTTTTAACACCTGCATCTCATCTTCAGTTAATCTTGGTCTAGGCATGAGTCAGTTCATTAATTTTAATATGTCCAAACCTTTTAGTGGCATGGAGGACGGTCCCGTGGTCTCTTTTTCTGAAAATCTCTGCTATCTTCGGTGTTGAGAATGTTGTGTGCCGTCGTATCAAAGCCATCGCCATCATTCTTGGGTGTGCTATTCTGTCAGTTCTGGTATTGCTTAAGATTTCTTTACTAGTCAAGCTGTATTTATCGCAGATACAATGAATAATAGCTGTCGCGGTATCGATGTTCTCTTGATCGCTCATTTATTTCGGTAAGATTTCCAGTTGCAATTCACTACCCCACCGGTCTCCTCGGCTCTCGACCAGATCGATCTTCCGACCGCTGCCGCTGCCTCGGCTGGCTTGTGATTTGTGATGATCACGGTCGCCATAAGATTGTCGTAGCGATGGTCAATAAGGTTAGTGAGCGTCCTCTGCTCCCAATCAGTGCCGGCCAGCTCGCTCCATTCGTCTAGAATGAGCAGTGAGACCTTCTTAGCCTGCTGGAGCGTGTCACGAGCCGAGCCTTTTTGCTGCCTGTCATCCCCGAACTGCTGCCTGATTGTCTCCAAAAGATCATGAGTCTTGAAATATCGACTACCTTTATCCTTCTTAGCAGCCATCGCAGCCCACTTTGTAGCGATTTGAGTCTTACCTGGGCCACGATCACCGCAGAGGATGAGTAGGCAGTCACCGCCTATCACTCGCTCCTCCAGCTGCAAAGCTTTACTAAGCCCGTCCCCGTGCATTTTCATCAAGTTTGCTATGTGGCGAGCAGGAAAGCCCCACTTAGCAAGCCACTTATTGATTTCTTCATAATTCAACGACATAGATTCCGTCTCCTTCCGTGTTATTTGTTGATGTTTCCGGCAAGTCCTGCCATCTCATTCTTTTGATCCAAAGGTGAAGACCTTGCTGGTATTCTCCATCCTCTTTAGTCCAGTGATCACACTGCTTCCAAGCTTCAATCGCGGCCAGTAACTCGTCTAGAGTAGGCCGATCTGGGTTTTTGATTTTTTTCCATTCATCCCAAACCTGCATCTTCGATGATCGTTGTCTGGATAGTTTGGGAGCTAATTCCCATAATTGAGATAAAATCTGTTTATCGTCCACTTGTGGACAAAAGACTTCTCCTTTTCCTTCTCCTTCTCCTTCTCCTTCTCCTTTAACAATCCCAGAATTATCTGGCACAGAGGTGGCAGGAAGGTGGCACGGAGGTGGCACGGAGGTGGCAGATTGTTGAGTTATCAACGAAATCCAGCCTACCTCTTTTAGCGTCTCAATAATCTGCCAGTCATCTGCCACTTCCATGCGGGTTATCTCCCAGATGTCTGCCACCTCCATGCCAGTGCCGTCTGAATTACGAAACTCCCCGCTTGCTCTTGTCTCTTTTGAGTAGGTCGCCATCACCTGACAAAGTGCTTGGAAGACCCCGAACGCGACTATTCCATCTTTGCCTTTCCTCATCAATCGTCTGTAGCCGCGAGAATCGCAGCCCGATGGGGATAAAAACCAGCCAAGTCTCTGTCTCTTTCTTGTGTCAGCATTCTCAAATAGCTGAGACCATTTATTAATCTTAATCATTTTGTGTTTTGTGTTTTCGCAATCTCTGCCAGCATCTGGCCGGCGTTGTGGATTACGCATATTTGACCTTGCCAGCTCAAGTGCAGCTCCTTTTGAGCTTTAGTTAATTTACGGGCGCTGGGAGGCTTGGAGCCGTCCTTGATCTCAAACAGGTAATTAAAACCATTCAAGCCCACAAGGATGTCAGGAATACCTCTTCCCGCGCCCGATAAATCAAATACGCTAGCTTCGGGCAAAAGCTCCTTGAACTCCGCAACCACTTCTGAGTGATTGGCGTCCACCCGTTTGGCGTAGCGTGTCATACTGTTTCGATAATGTTTGCTAGATCCTTAGCGTAGGGTGTAGGATAGATCGCTGTTCTTTTTGGCTCTTTAACCTTTTCCTTTCTAAGCAAATTCTTTTTCCCAAGTTCCCGAATGGCCGTATTAATCGAATCGGGGGTTGTCCCGAATATTTTAGATAAATCATATGTCGAAATACCTGGCTGGCAGACAGTAGCTAGGACTAGCGATTTGCGATAAAAAGTATTAACACCTGCTCGTCTCCATTTCTCTGACTCAATTAGGTTTTTCATTGCAATAGTCATCGAATTACCACCTTTCCAAATAAAGCCTCCTTGACCTGCTCAGCTACCTCTTTATATTCTGGAATAAAATCATCTTGAGCGCGTGAGACAAGATCAGTGAACTCGTCAGCTTGCAGCTTTATGATGAGAGGATTGGTCTCAGGAAAATAGCTCATAAACCACCATGTCTTAATGCCGGTGACAGCCATGCTCCAATGGACTTGAAGCTTGTATTCCTTTGGCAACACTCCTTCCATAAGATACTCAGTATGCTTATCAACTTGAGGACATTTGATCTCTAACCCCATGTTATACTTCCCGTCTTCATCCATAATCAATCCATCAGGGCTGCATCCGATAATCTTATCGTCACGGGTAACAAACCCGACCTCGGTGACTTGGTATCCCATCATTGACTCAAACAGCTCCCGCGCCTCGTTCTCATGGTCGTTACCCCAGTCAGTGAACTTGTTCCCAGCGAACACCATAGGGTCGCTCACACGGCATTCTCGCGCCAACTTACGAGCAAATTTAATACGGCTTGTTGATAGCTTACCGGTAGGTGTGAGGATATTGCTAGCCTGTGAAGCCGTAGCCCTCCCGAGCCTGATCTGCTCCCAAGCTTCCGAGCCTTGTTTAATATCGTCGTGAACGATCATTTCGATCCCTCCTGACTAAAAAGATCCTCAGTGTCTGGCTCAATATCGGTCTCGACTACGTCCTCAAAAGGATCAACCGCAATTTCACGAACTCTTGTAACCGGCTTGACCGGTGTTACGTCACGGAAACCGGCGATGTCGCGGCCCTCGTCTTCATCGTGAATTCCCCCAAATCCAAAGGCTACGCGCCCACATTGAATTATGGCCTTCCATTTAAGCATCCGGCGAGGGTGCTGTTTCCAAGGTTCGGTGTTACGCTTAACTTCTTCCAAGTATTCACGATGAGTAGTCGGATGCTCGCGATCCTTCCGGTGGATCTTGATCTCACACCAGCTACCGTCTTCAGCCCACTCCTCGCTCATCCCATTCATCTCAGGATGGTCGTTAATGATCCGAAGCCATCCGTCAATGCTGACAATGGGGACAATCTCCCCGCCCTTGCCAGGAAAAGCGTAAAGCTCTTTTAATAAAGGGTTTAGTCCATAAGTATTGGCTACAATAACGAGGCTGGCGAACTGTTCATCATTCTTGCAGTTCTTAAAAGCCGTAGCTTTAAGTATTTCAGCGGTCCTCTTTGAGTTGCTGCCGAGTCTCTCCGCAAGCTCCTGTAAAGCATTGCCCTTTTGTTGTGTTATTTCGTTTTTCATGTCGTTAAATTGAATATTTCGCAACGTGTTTACCGTTGATAGAGATTCGCTCTGATTTGACTGGATGCCCATCGCGGCGTAGGTCTAAGACCCGTGCAGCCAATCTGGTGCATCCAAATTGTTTAAATGCCGCAATTGTAGTAAGGCTCCCGCCGTTTTCTAAGTGCGTTAATATCTGGCGCTTTTGTGTTGATTTCATAATCGTGATCCGTATCTCCTGGATGGCAAAAACCTCTGCTCACCTAAACCTAATGAAATATAAGCTAACTCAGCTAGCTCTTCATCATCAGGCTCAATGTTTGGCTTCAAGCTTGGCTTGGAATTTTGATCGTAAAAACTGTTTCCCCTAAATCCTTTAAGGTAATTAATTTGATCGTATACCAGTTTTTTAACTTCCTCAAAGTAGGTTTGGTGTTGCTCAATAGTCATAGCCCTAGATTCTTTCTGGCTTGCGCGTAATCGCGCTCTCGCGCCGCTTTGTATTCTTCTGTCTCATTAGACCTAATTCGGGCCACTCCAGCTTCTATGGCGTCCCAGCGCTCACTAGGAGCGTATCTGGCTTTTCGCTCAGCTTCTTTGATTAAAGCTGACTTTTTACCCTCTTCGTAAATGTCCATTAGTATGTCCTTTGTTTTGCGTTTAAAGCGATATTAATCGCCTCAATCCGCTCGTTTATTTCGTATTCGTCTAGCTCATAGTATCCTCCGATCAGAAGCTCCTTAATTTCAAGAAGCTCAAAGTTCGGACGAAGATACAGCTTGTGAGCCATCTCTTGAATTCTAGCCTTCTCAACTGCTCGCGAGCTAGCAAACACCCACATAACGAGTGTGGAAAGGCTAAGAAAGATCGCCGCTCCCAGCATTACTTCTTTCATTTTCTTGCTCCTTTCAATGCTTTGCTAAGCAGGTTCTGGACTAAGTCTTTGAGGCTTACTCCCTTTGTGACGGCAAGCACCTTAAGTGCCTGATGTGTTTTTTGGTCAACTTGTATTAGTTTCATCTTTTAGGTCAGCTCTTGCTGATAAATTAAACCTAGCGAAAAATAGAAACCAGTCAAATATATTTCTTAAATTATTTTAATTAGGTGCTGTGGTTCTTTATTTTACAGACGAAATATTGGGGTAGTTATGCAACAACTACCCCGCTCTGGGGTAACTATGCAACAACTACCCCGTTTTTGGCGTAGCTATGCAACAACTACGCCGTTTTTGGAGGACTTATGCAAGAAACACTCCGCTTTTTTACGCCAAATAATCGACTAGAGCATCGCAGTAGATCTGAGCTAGCTCCGACTCCATGCCGTCAAACAACACCCACTCCTTAGCATTGCTGCCGAAAAACGGCTCCAATATAGCCGCCGGTGGTTTAGTTTTGGATAAGAACCTGTAGCCTCTACCCCCTTGGCTAATTGCCTTGACCCCTCTATCTTTCTGTCCTGGCACAACCTCCGAGTGGATTTTACGAAATGACTCTGCTAGCTTTTTACCTTTTTCGCTGCCGGCGCAATAGAGATACTCAAATCCATTTGCGCTTGCCGTATGAGAATTAAAATGCAGCTCAATTACGCAATCGTAACCCCAAGACTGCTCAGATAAATACGAACAAGATTTGTGATACCCTTTAAATGGAGTCTCGGAAATCACTGTTGATGATATAGAACGCTCTATAAGCTTCTCTCGTAGCTTCTCAGCAACGTATTGATTATAAGCCCACTCACTGACGTTGCCTCGGCTCACAGCGCCTTTATCGCCCATTCTAGAGTGGCCCACGCAAATCAATACTTTCTTGATCCTCGGCTTTGGTTTGCGCGAGAAGATAGCTATTAGCTTTTCAAATATTGATTTCATTTCTGTCCGGTAATTAATGCCCGTTGCCAGACATACTGGCTATAATACTTCTGGCCTCTACCGATCATCGAAACCTCTTGAAATGTATAAAGCCGGCCATCAGTCAGAGTTATCACCGGAGGATCGTAGCTGCTCGCGTTTAATTCTTTTTGAGAGACGTTCGATCCGCAAGACGGAAGCAGCATCACCAACGCTAGCCAGCTTATCAATTTCGTCTTCCAGGTCATCAATATATCTCCTCAGTTTTAAGTTTGTGTAAGCGATATAGGCTTGAAGCGATGCTGTCAAAAGCTTCATCATTCGCCTTTTTTAAACCTCCGCCATTGGTTTATCAGGGAAAGTATTCCGATCATAAGGGCTATAACTGCCGAGATGAATCCAACAGCCATTTCAAAATAGTCAAAATAGGCAGAAATTGCTGACCATGAGCTAGCAATCATTCCTGTGATCGGGTGTGTTAAATGATGGTTGTTCATTACTCCATCTCGTTTTCTGGCTCTGGCTTAATCGACAAGAACTCTAACTGAGTAAGCTCTTGGACACCCTCGGCATCTTCTAGCATCGCATCGTCGTTAGATGTGAATCTCCAGCAGTCGATGGCTATGAGTCGCCCTGAGTCGTCAGTGGCTTCTGCAAGGCTTTCAACAGGCGGCAACCCAGTGAGCGTAGTGCCTTGTTTGTTAGGATAGCCCCGGTCAGAGTCTACGGCTGCAACAAGTCCTGTGTAGACATCGGGTTGGACGACATAGTATCGAAACCCAGTGTCAGCGCGGGATTGCTCAATGTCTGTAAGTGGTTCTTGGTCTTCCATTAGTCAGGTAGTTCTAGTTCATCAAGAAGCTCAAGGTCTTCTTCGACAGGCGGCTCCCAGCTTAGGCGTTGTAGGTAAGTCTCAAGGTTGATTTCTTCGATGCCGTCTAGGTCAAAATCGTCTGATTCCAGTATACCACTGCGCTTAACACAATAGAGTCGGTCACTAGATGTCTCTGGGTCTAAGAAAGTGTTATCCCAAAGTGCCAACCACCGTTCAGTTCCGTTGTCGTCAGGGAGGTTCCTTGCGGTGTTACCAGCGGTCGTGAGTGTCTCGTAGGAAGCTTCGTTGCTGAACCTAAAGAAGCGATGAGTTTCGTCTGTCATTAGTTAAGGTCTTCTAAGGGTGGAAAGAAGTCGGAGATAGAGTCAACTGTAGGGGCATCTTCTTCGCCGTCGATGAGCTGGTAACCGTTGTGCTTAAGAATTGCAAACATACCACCTTCGTGATGCTCAACCACATTAGCCCATAGAACTGTTGTAGTGCCATCATAGTTTTCGCCAGTAACAATCTTTGCGTTGTAAGCGTCGAGTGTCTCTTTGTCTTGTGATGTATAATACATAACTAGTAGATGGTGTAAGTGTCGTTGATGTTAGCCTCAATGCCTGTGCGGTTTGCGCTTTGGTCAGTGTTGAAGAATATCATCTCTTGGAGTTTGCCGGTGTAACCAAAATTACTATGGTTGATGTAATTACCAAAGTTCATGCTGGCAGTTCCCCACCTTGAATCAGTTGTATTCGCACCAATGTGGGCAACTAGTTTCTGACCGCCAGAGGTAGCTGTGTAAATATGACCCCTTGTTGTCCCCGTGATTTGAGTTCCGTTAGCATAGTAAGTCGGTGAACCATAATTGTCAGAAGTATTGGTAGACGAGCTACCTGCGGTTGCCACCATCCCATAAACATCCCCATTAGTTACTAACGAGGGATAAAGATAGTGGTAAGTTGCAACCGAGCCTCCAGTCGTCTTTGTCACGTAATACGAATCAAGATTCGCTTGGCCGTAGATGTCACTATGGTCAAGGCTCAAGTTTGAAACCTCAGTTGGGAAGTTAATAGAAGGCAAACCGCCCTCAGTCACCAACACGCCACCATCGACAATCTTAGGCTGGCTTGATGCCGTGGCCTGTGCTGCGTTATTCGTGCCGCCTTGGTCATACCATGTGGTGACGTGGCCGTCGTTGCCTGCGCCTACGAAAGCCACAAGCGTCCCATCGCTAACCTCGGATGCCTTGAAGTTGCTCGTTGCGTTGTCGCTTGAACGTCGAACATTAACAACATCCGGGTCAGCGTCAGCGTCGAACGAACGGAGACTGTAAGCGGCTGCGGGAGCTAAGGTCAACACGTTAGGAATCGTCAAGACGCCGTTGATAAACACTTGCCAGCCTTTGCCGATTAGACTGTCGATTGCGGCGTTCGTCGCGGCACTGAGTGAGCCAGTGGCTGTATTGTAGTCGATGTCGATGCCAGCGTCACCCAAAGCAGTGCCACCAGATGCTCCGGTAGACGTTGCGTATTTGCCAGATGCGTTAATGGAGGTCAGTATGTTCTCGACCGATTGAGCGGTGAGGGCCGTGCAGCCGTCCCATGTAAGATTGAAGACTCCGCTTGTAATGCTTGATGGATTCCAGTTGGCAAAGACGTTTGCCGAGAAATC
>Ga0207896_1000032_pt1 | contig 35545 bp, 57 predicted proteins | sample LinPmetageLP36_FD_184049 | JGI IMG/M metagenome (GOLD analysis project Ga0207896, IMG submission 184049) | Marine viral communities from the Pacific Ocean - LP-36 (SPAdes) | ecosystem: Environmental > Aquatic > Marine > Oceanic | place: Pacific Ocean | collected 2010-06-15 | reverse complement strand
AATAAAAGAAAGGACTAAAAATGACTAATACAATAATAATAAAAGACGATAAAGACCTACTAAAAATCAAAAAGGGTGATAAGGTCATTGACCAAAGACCAAACAACAATAAAGACCCCGAACACGAAAGGCACATTGAAGAAGTAGAAAATGAAAGGATATCAGAAACGGGACAATTATAATATAAATCTAAACAATAGCCCTTTAATTAGGGTTATTGCTTAGGGTTATAACCTAAGAGAAAAGAGATAATAATGGAAAATAAAGAAACAACACTTGAAGAAATACACGATTTACAAGAAAAACTTGAAAATAAAGACGGCTACGGATTGCCAAAGTATATTGAAGTTATAGACGAAAACGGCAATATAGATTGGGAATATATAGAATAAATAAATTAATTTAAAAGGGGGGTTTTATATCCCCTTTTTAACTTGATTTATTCAAGTAGAAAGGTTATAATTAAATAACATGGAATTACAAGTAACAATTAAAAACCACTACGGCAAGGATTTTATTTATCCTTACTGCGAAAAGGCGGAAATATTCGCAATAATAGCGGGTAGACGAACATTAACCAATAATGATGTAAAATGGATAAAGACACTAGGCTACAAATTCAAAGTAGTACAAAGGGAGTTATAACATGATTGTACAAACATTAAATAAAAATGAATTTAGAAATGAATTTAATAGCATTAGAAAAGATAATTTTTCATATGAGGGCTTAAATGCCCTTTATGATTGGTTGGATGAATACTATGAAGAAGCGGACAAGGATTATAAATTAGATGTTATTGCAATCTGTTGCGAATTTACTGAATATGATAGTCTACGACAATTCAATAAAGATTATAATAGAGCATATGATAGCATTGATGATATTGTAGATGATACATTATTAATTAAGATTGATAATAATAAATTTATAATTCAAAATTTTTAATTTGACAAGGTTAAATAAAAATACTATAATAAAAATATAAACTTGATTTATCAAGTAGAAAGGGTTATAATTATATTATGACAATAATAAATACAATAAAAAGAATCTTAAATCATATTAAAAACAATGATATAATTTATGGTTTTCTTGCCCCTATGCTTATACTTATGATAGCATGGCAAGTATTATTAATACTAGATTTTAAGGGGTATATAACATGAGAACATTACCTTATATTAAATCAAAGAAGTTATTAAACATTGATAACAATGCTAAGACTATTAAAGGGCAGAAGAAAGGCTATAAGACCGCTATCTTATATCTTGCCCCTAGTACACAATCGGGGTTTAATGTATGCCCTCAAGCCTCATTAGGTTGTAAAAAAGCCTGTTTATATACTGCGGGGCATGGTGCATTTAATAACGTACAGCAAGGCCGTATCAATAAAACAAGGTGGTATATTCAAGAACGTAATACCTTTATGATACAATTAAGAAAAGAAATATCTAATCATATAAAAAATTGTAGCAATAAGGGTTTTATACCTTGCATTCGATTAAATGGCACAAGCGATATATCATTTGAGAATACGGGAATATTTGAAGAGTTCCCAAACGTACAATTTTACGACTACACCAAGATATATAAAAGGGCCTTAAAATATGTCAATGGCCAATATCCTAGTAATTATCATTTAACTTATAGTCTTAATGAGGATAATTACAAGGAAGCATTTGACATCTTGTTAAGGGGTGGCAATATATCCGCAGTATTTAGAAAAGACTTACCACAAACATATAAGGGTTATAAGGTTATTAATGCTGATGAAACAGATTTAAGATTTACAGACGATAACAATGTTATATGCGGATTGGTAGCCAAGGGACAAGCTAAAAAAGATTATAGCGGTTTCGTTCTTGACTAATAAGAATAATATGTTATTATTAAATAATAGAAAGGACTAACAATGGAAGATAAAACTAAAATAAAACAATGGAGACTACAATATCAAACAGACAATGGGAATTGGGTGGATGAGTGGGATGATTCCTATAGTAATTTAATGGGCGATATAGAAGAATATTTTATAGAAAACTATGATTGCGAGTGGTCTAATTATGATGACGAATAGTAAAAAGTATCAAGAATTTTTAGATGACTATTTGTCAGAGGGGTATACTTATATTGAAGCAAGTGAATTGGCAATAAAAAAATTACAAGAATATTACAAAGAACTTGACAACAATTAAAATGTATGGTATAATAGAAGTTAAAAAACAAAGAAAGGAATTGTTATGAATATAAAACTTGTAAGTGGACTAGCCGTGCTATTAGTTGTAGCAGTTGGAAGTATGTTTTTATTTAAATCAGAGACAGAAATCCCGATTGAACAGACAACAACAGATACAATAAGTTAGTTAATTCAATGACTTATTACAATTTAATTAGGGGGTTTCATAGCCCCTTTTTTTTACTTGACTAATCAAAATAATATGTTATTATTAAATAATAGAAAGGACTAACAATGAAAGCATATAACAACGTGAACGATAGTAGATTTATTTGTGAAACTAGGGTTCCAATATACTACAAACTTAAAGGAAATAAAATAGTTGTAAATACTAGTAAATTAAAAAAGGAACTAGATTCAGCAGTTTCTAGAATAGAAAGAACATTAACAGTAATTAACGGAAGGATTGAAAGATGAAACTAGATGACTTACTAACAATCCAAGCGATAGCAGAAAAAAGGGCAGTACCCATAGATATATTAGAAAATGAATATGAGTATTACTCAAAAAGTAAAGATATAGATATAAAATTATTAGATTTAGATTTAATACATTTTATAAGAATCTTTTTGAATCAAGTAGAAGAGTATAACAATGGCACAAAAAGAGAGAGATTAGAAGAGATACAATATTCATTGAATCAAATATTAGAAGATGTAAGGGAGTTAAAGGATGATGACATATTATCAGAATCAGAAAGGAAACATTTAAATGAATAAAAATATAAAAGAATATTTAATTATATTTGCGTTTCTCTCTATACCAATTGCATATGTACTATTAATATTTATATACATGAGGTTTTATCAATGACAAAAGATGACAGAGCCTATAGGATAGCTGATAGATTGTATTGGATATTTATAGAAAATACACATCCAAGTTATCTCAATGGCTATATAGAAGAAGACCCCGACAATCCACAAGGGACAAAGAACACAGAGAGAGGGCGGGAACTATTTAATGAGATAGAATCATTTGTGAAAGGAACACTATGAGCAATCAACAAAACGAAGAACTAAAAGAAAGTATCATGGAAGAAATTGAATCAATGACAGTTCACGATTTTCAAAATATCTTAGACAATAAAAAATTAGATGTACAAGTAGACGAATTAGATAGAATCATTGATGAATTATTGAATGTTCTATTTGAAGAGAGGACAGAATAATGATTGACAAACTAAAATTAATACAGTATAATTTAAGAGATACAGAAAAATATTTGTATGGCATTATAAAAAATAAATGGATGAAAGACCATCCGCATTTTATGTATAATGATAAGCAAGTCTTAAAAGATATAATTAATATACTAATGAAAAAACAAGATGAGTTAAGTAAAATAATAGATGAACTAAAAGGGAGCATAGAAGATGAGCACAATAGAAGAAGCAAAACAACAATTAAGAAAAGCTAAACAAGAATTACGAGAAGCAAGAGAAGAGTCTAAGGAACTAAGAATTAGGGAACAATTATATTTAGAAAGATTAGATAATTGGGCGGAGAAAAATCAATATTTAAATAATAAAATATCTAATATGACAATGGATGAAGTAGCACATATGCAAAAAGCTAAAGCAGAATATGTGGATAAGTATACAAAAGATGTAGAAATGGCAGAAGCTTTCGACAAACAATCACAAGTAAAGCTTGACACAATAGGTAGTAAGGAATAATGGATGATGAAGAATTAATTAAGTTATTAATGGACTTAGAAAAAAAAGGTTGGGCTAAAAAAACTGATTGGGGTGGTTGGGAGATAACAGACAGAGCCAAGAAAATGATAGAAAAACATGGTAAAGAGAAAGCTATGAAAATGTTTGCTATTGAAGAAGACGAACTAGAGATTGAATTTGAGCCGGAAGAAATGATTAACCGGACTTTACACTAGACACAACATACATGAGGGGTAATAACTACCCCCTGTATGCCTCTTAAAACCGGTTTATCTAGGTTTTCTACTTATATTGTTCGGTTTTATATGCCCTGCGAATATAGGTTTTCTCATAATTATACCTCCGTACTATACGATTTTTTTAAGTTGTTTTTCATCTTTAAGTTTATCTTTAATCCACTCCCAATCATTTTGTGGGTATTCGACTTCGACATATCTGTTGACATTATCCTCATTAGTAATATGCCTATCAAACATATTAACAAAAAAGTTGATAGATTTTTTAGTAACACCAAAAACATTCATAATTTCACCTCCATATACCCTCTATTGTAAAGGATTACAGGGTTTTTACAAGTGCTAAGATTGAGTAACAGATATGCATTTTAAGTAATAATTTATTACCAATTAGTTTAAAATAGTTGTTGACATGGGCATACTAATTTGAGATAATAGAAGTATGGCAAAGTATAAAGTATATGGGCATAGGTTAGAAGTGAATCACTATATAATCAATGCCCCCACACAAGATGAGGCAATAGATAGTATAAAAAAAGCTATGAAAGGCAAGACTAATCAGATATATACTATTGACTTTAGTAGGAAATATGTTAGAATAAAGAAGGTGAAGGAATTAATATGAATTGTTGGAGTTGTGGCAATGAGTTAATATGGAGTAATGATTATGATTTAGAAGATGAAAACGAATACTTTAAAATATTAACAATATTAACTTGCCCTAAGTGTGAAAGTATGGTAGAATGTTATCATGAAAGAAAGGAAGTAGAGAATGAAAAAGACAAATATAACAGGTTATGATATTAGAATAACTTGGAATAATGGTGATAAAGAATGGTTATCTGAATTAGAGGATTACTATTTTAAAGATGTAGATAATTATTTAGACAGTATAGAGGAGGAGCATGGTGAAGATGAAAAAAACGATTAACTGTCCCGAATGTGAAGGTAAAGGTTATATACCTTGGGGGAATAAGAATGATGAGATAGATGAATGCGAAGTATGCGAAGGCCATGGAGAATGGTTAGAAGATGAAGAAGAAATGGATAAGATATACCCACAAATAACAGATGATGAGATAGAAGTTATGTACGAGGATTTTCATGGGGTAATAGACGCAGTGGAGGAATACAAAAGAAATGACAAAAATTATAGATATGCCTAAAATGTGGACAGTAATAGTCAAAGAAAACAGAACTAGAAAGTATTATGTCAGAGCCAATACAGAACTAGAAGCACAAGAGAACTATTTATTAGAGGGTTTAACTTCTGATTTGTATGATACAGACTTTGATAGAATGATTCTTAGTGCAGAACCTACTAAGAAATTAGATGATGAATAGATTTCTACAGGTATATATAACCCCCGTAGACAATTATATGTTAACATATTTTTTTCAATTTGTCAATAACTATTTTTTTCTTGACAATAGAATTAATTAGTGTATACTGTTAAGTATGGATTATAGATATCAATTAGACAAAATCAAAGACCTCAACATAGGAAGTGGTCAATCCTATCGAGGGGACTGTGTGTTTTGTTTGAATAGAAATACTTTATCTGTAAGACATGAGAATGGGAGATTGGTATGGAATTGTTTTCATGCTAATTGTACGGCAAAAGGTATGACAGATTCTGAACTTCGAGCAGAAGATTTGGATAAATTTTTAAGCCCTTCATACGATGAACCTTCTAAAGAGTTTGTCATACCGAAACATTTTGTGACTGTGTTTGGTAATAATAAAGCAAGAGATTATATAGAGAGTTTCGGTATACAAGATACTGAAGCAAGATTAATGTATGATGTAAAACAAAATAGATTAGTATTCTTGATAGAGGAAGACGGACAGGTGGTGGGTGCAGTAGGTAGAGCATTATCTAATTCTACGCCTAAGTGGTATAAGTATGGCACTCCCCCTGTCCCATTTATTGTAGGTACAAATAAATATATAGGTCTTATAGTAGAAGATTCTATATCAGCATGTAAGGTTGCACTTGCCGGATTTACAGGGGTGGCACTTATGGGTACAAGTATACCCAATAACTTTGTGTCACCGATAGTTGATAGAATAGATAGTGCGTATATCTGTTTAGATAGAGACGCAACAGATAAAAGTTTTAAGTTAAGAGATTGTTTATCACATATCATTCCTACACAAATTAAAATGATAGACAAAGATTTAAAATGGTTAACAGTAGAAGAATTAAAAGAATGGGGGAATAAATTATGCGAGACTTTACGGCCTTAATTATATCAATAACTATTGTGGTTGCGTTTCTAATTTATTTAGTAGCAAACTTACCTAATCCATATTTATAATGAGAACACAGCCACTCATATATAATTTTGAATACCAAAGAAAAGGTAATACTAGAAAAAGTATTAAGGGTAGATTTGCTCAAAGTGATAAGATAAAAGCTTTTTGGGCCAAGAATAGAGATAATTATTCTGATAAAGAAAATCCTAAAGCTTCCAAGAATAATATCTTAGGTTTAAGAGACGGAGTTAGATTAATAAATAAACTAAATACTATAACAGAAACTATTGATTCTAAGATTTATGTTATGCCAATATACACACAGGATTTCATAAAGATAAAATCTTTTATGCCAAGAACTAGTAATAGACTAAAGTATAAAATGAAAATACCTAGATATGTACGTTCTAATACAGGTGCTATTTTATACTTCAAAGAAAGAAAAAGAATATTTGATAGTTTTGCATTGGCAAAAAAATATGCTGTTAACTTAGAAAAACAGCATGTAGACTACACTAAGAACCAGTATGAAGAATACTTTAAGACAAATAAATACACATAGAAAGGGACAATATGTTTGGCAAGAAACACTTAATGACTGTGACTGTAGAGGTACCTTATGAAATTGAGGTGGCCGGAAATGTATCTGATATAGATGAAACTTGTAATAAAAGAGTATCTGAATCTTTTCAAAAAGAATTTGGAATACCCCTTGACATTGAGAGAATGTATGTTAGAATAGAAGAAGAAGATTATGTTGAATAAAATTATTATACTATTATTATTATCGAGTTGTTCATTTAAGGTCACACAAGATAAAAAAATAGAAAGCGGTATTGTAGATAACCCTGTGACTTTAAGTAATGAGAAGATAGTAGTAAAAGATTTAGAAGATGAGCAAGAGTTGACGCCCTTAGAAGACGCTAAAAGAAGAATGGAACTAAAACTTTTGGAACTACAAGTGGAAATTAACACAGAAAGTCAATGAATGGAAACAGGCAACCTAAGATTATATATACTTAGAACACTATTAACAAAAGAAAAATATGATAAACTAAAATCAGAAATAGATATATCTATATTTCAAAATGGTGCTAGAGAAATATATAAAACAATAAGTAATACATATAGAGACAATCCTAATATTACACAAATAAACTTTAGTGATTTAAAGTTGGCTTACTTTAATACTTACTATCCTAATACTAGCTATGCTTCTCAAAAGAGTATACATGAACTAATAGATAGCGTAGAAAGACAAGAAGAACCTAGTGATGATGTTGTTGCTACCGCTTTGAAGTCTATGTATAGAATCAAAAAAGCAGATGAGTTAGCAAGAATATGTTTAGATATATCTAATAATCCTAGTAGCACTAGTCTTAAACAAGTAGAAAAGTTTATGGCCAATATAGATGAAGAACAGACACAACAAGAAAGCGAAGCAGTCACTAAAGATGTAGATAAGATTATAGAAGCATTACAAGAGCAGGGAGAGTTTAAATTTAACCTTCCTTCTTTACAGACTGCTACTAATGGTATTGGTCGGGGTAACTTTATGGTGATTATTGCTAGGCCCGAAACAGGTAAGACTGCGTTTTGGGTTAGCTTAGTGGCATCTACTGGAGGCTTTGCATGGCAACAAAAGAAAGTTTCTATCTTTGCCAATGAAGAACCTGCTATCAGAACTCAGATGAGATTATTAAATTCATCTACTGGTTTAGAGAGAAGTAGTATTCTTAATGGTAGTAGAGATATTGCTAAAGAAAAATGGGCCACAATCAGTACCTATATAGATAACTTTGATTGTGTGGGAAAAACTATGGATGATTTAGATGAGTATTGTTCTACTAATGATGTAGATATACTAATCATCGACCAATTAGATAAGATAAATGTGGCAGGTAAATACAATGCTACCCATGAAAAGCTAAGAGAAGTCTACACCCAATCAAGAGAGTTGGCCAAACGTCATAACATACTAGTGATTGGAATGTCTCAAGCTTCAGCAGAGGCACAGGGTAGGTCAAGGGTGACGTTTAGTACAATGGAAAATTCTAAGACAGGTAAAGCTGCGGAAGCTGATATCATTTTAGGTATAGGTAAAGAGGATGAAGAAGAAAACTTTATGGATGATTGTGTTAGATTTGTTACACTGTCTAAAAATAAACTAACAGGAAACCATAAAGAGTTTGAAGTAATACTAAGACCTACAATATCAAGATTTGCAGAAAGGAAATAGATGATAACAGTATTAGATGTAGAAACAACATTTTCAAAAGAAGGAGACCCTTCACCTTTTAATCCGGATAATAGATTAGTAAGTGTGGGTATCAATGACGAATACTATTTCTTTCATCATAAAGATTTACAGGATATAGATACCATAGCTAATAGAAAAGCAGTTCAAGAGATACTAGATAAATCAGAGTTAGTTATAGGCCACAATTTAAAGTTTGATATGTCATGGCTTTATCAATGTGGGTTTACTTATGGTGGTAATTTATATGATACAATGATAGGGGAATACATTATTAAAAGGGGTGAGAAGAAATCTGTATCTTTAAAAGCGTGTTGTCAAAGAAGAAACATAAGTTCAAAGTTTGATGTATTAGAAACTTATATGAACAAAGGGTATAACATAGATGAGATTCCTTTTGAGCAGTTAAGAGATTATGGTATACAAGATGTTAAGATAACTAAAGAATTATATGATTCACAAATGGAATCTTTTGATAACCATGCCAATAGTAAACTAATTCCTACTAGGGATTTAATGAATGAATTTTTAAAAGTTCTCATTGATATGGAATCCAATGGAAACTATGTGGACCTTGAAGAATTAGGTGTTGTAGAAAAAGAATTGGAGGCAGAATACTACAGGATTAAAAACAAAGTAGATAAGATTGTAGCCATTGTTATGGGTGACACCAAAATTAATCTGTCATCTACTGAAGACTTATCTAAAGTAATTTATTCTAGAAAGGTGCAAGACAAATCCTTTTGGGTAGAACTATTTAATATAGGTTTAAATAAAGAAACACATAAAAAAAAGAGGAGACCCATACTTACTGAAAAACAATTTGAACATTATGTTCTTAAGTATACAGATGTTATATATAAAACTATAGCAGAGCAGTGTAGTTCCTGTAAAGGACTAGGGTATATTAGAAAAAATAATAGTGATGGTACGATTTCTAAGAGGCTTAATATATGTCATAAATGTAATAAAGAAGGTGTAGTATATACAGAAACAGAAGCCAAGGCCGGATTCGGTTACAAAACTAAACGTGTACAAGATGTTTCTCAAGGTGGATTTAAAACAGATAGAGGTACACTAGAAAAGATATCTATGCTTTCAGAGGGTCTGTTAAAAGAATTTGTAGATTCTATTATAAGATATAGTGCAGTATCAACTTATCTTAATACTTTTATAACAGGTATTAAAGATAATACAAGGGGAGATAATATACTTCATCCCTCATTTAATCAGCATGTAACTACTACAGGAAGACTATCTAGTTCCAAACCTAACTTCCAAAATATGCCAAGAGGTGATAAGTTTCCTATTAAGAGAGCCGTCACTTCTAGATTTTATAAGGGTAGCATAGTCGAAGTAGACTTTGCACAATTAGAATTTAGAACTGCAGTATTCTTGGCCCAAGACAAACAGGGCATGAAAGATATTGAAAACGGAGTTGATGTTCACCAATATACTGCGGATATTATTGGGTGTTCAAGACAAGAGGCAAAGGCTCACACATTTAAACCTCTTTATGGAGGGATGATGGGAAAGGAAAAAGAGGTAGAGTATTATAAAAAGTTCTTAGAAAAGTATCAAGGAATTGCAGAGTGGCATCGTTATCTACTAGAGAGAGCATTTAAAAGTAAAATAGTAAAACTACCTAGTGGTAGAGAATATTATTTTCCTCATATAAGAAGGAGTTGGAATGGTACTATTAAGGAGTACTTCTATAGTCAATCTACTGAGATTAAGAACTATCCTGTTCAAGGATTTGCCACCGCAGATATAGTTCCTATAGCCTGTATTAATGTATGGAAGATATTGAAAGAAAACAATATGAAGACACTATTAATTAATACTGTACATGATTCTGTGATACTAGATGTTCATCCAGATGAATATAATCAAGCCATAGAGGTCCTTAACAAAGGTTTTTCTAGTATAAAAGAATCACTAAAGGATAGATTTGATTGTGAACTTAATGTACCTTTAGACTTTGAAATAAAAAGTGGAAAGAATTGGCTTGACTTATCCACAGAATTGTGATATAATATATAGTATATAAGGAGACAAATATGTCAAACGAACTAAGTAATCTTGACAATCTATCCAATGATAAAATCATGGCTATGGTTGGACAAGATGCAAACATAGAAAAGAAGTCACTACCTAGATTAGTGATTAATTACGAAGCAGAGGATAGCGAAGGTAATGCTATTAAAAGAGGCCTATATAAAATAGATGTTAAAGGTGTGGATGTTTTTGCAGAGAATGTAGAATTTAGACCATTCCTTAATGCCTTTCAATATAAGAAGTATGATGAGGAAAATGAAGACAACACTTACAAATCAGTTATGTTTAGGAGTTGGTCGGATTCTAAGATGGACACTAATGGAACTCAATCATGTGGAAGCGTACCTAGAGCAGAACGAGAAAAGCTAGACCCTGTTGGTAAGATAGAACAGGATAAAGTTAAATGTCATAGGCATGTATTTGGTGTTGTGTCTTTAAAAGGCAAAACCTCCAAAGGTAAAGAAGTAATCATAACGGATGAACCTGCATTATATAGTGTAAAAGGTGTGAACTATATGCCTATAGGTGATGTTTTACAGAGTCTTTCTGCAAGAAATAAGATTATGTATAATACTGTACTTAAATTTTCAGGTACAGAAAAGCATTCCAGAGGTACAGTAACTTGGTTTACTGCTAATATTAAAGACGCTAATAAACATGTAGAGTTTACGGAATCCAATAAGGAAACACTAAATACTTTTTTAGAAATATTTAAATCTGAAAATGATTATGTAGCACAAGAATATGCGAAAGCAGTCAAGGGTAAAGTATCTTCTCAGGATATAGAAGACGGAAAACTTTTGAAAGAAGTAACTGCTTGACTTTCTTAGAAGAAGTAAAATCATTATTGTCACAGGCTCAACACAAGCCTGTGGCAATACCTAAAGAGATACTAAAGCAGTTTTTAAAAGACTGCAAACAGGCCGTAGAAAAACAGTTTACACAGAAGAGAGAATCAGAATTTAGAATTAGAATGTCTAGCATCGGCAAACCTTTATGTCAATTACAAATGGAAAAGAAATATTCCGGTGGTAATGCTATACAGTCTTATGAAAATTATAATAATAAGTTGAGATTTTTATTTGGGGATTTATTAGAGGCAGTTGTGATTATGCTTTTAAGAACTACCAAAGCTAATATACAAGGTGTTCAAGGTAATGTCAAGTACAAAACCAAATGGTTTGACATGAAAGGAACATATGATATAATAATAGATGATAAAGTTTATGATATTAAAACTGCATCACCTTTTGCTTTCGATAAAAAGTTTGGGGAGAGTGGTGGTGGGTTTGGAAAGGTTGCCAAGGATGATGTCTTTGGATATTTAACACAGGGATATTTATATTCTGAAGCAACAAAGAAACCTTTTGGTGGGTGGATTGTTATTAATAAATCCACAGGGGAACTATTATTGAGTGAACCTCCACAAGATGATTCTGAATACAGAAAAGAAGCAATACAAAAAGCTTTAGATAATACTAAAGCATTAATGGAAGATAAACCTTTTGAAAAATGTTTTGATTTACAAGAAGAAATGTTTTACAAAAAACCTACAGGTAATAAAGTATTAGGAACAATATGTTCTTACTGCTCTTTCAAACATAAGTGTTGGGGTGAAGACATACAATACTTACCTCAACAACAATCGAAGGCATCCAATCCTAAGTTTGCTTGGTACGCAGAAATAAATAATCCGAGACAAGAAATTGAACTTACTGCTTGAAAGAAAAGCTGAAATTATAAATAAATATTTCTATAAGGATATGGGAATTATTAGCAACAGAAAAATTTGGGACACATTAAAAGATATACGTACACGTAAAGAGTTAAATTTATTTGAACTTAAAGTAAATAACTTAATACATAAAACTAGTAGAGATAAATCATGGGCAGACATTTACACAGAAGCTAAAGCAACAATTTTTATAAGAAAATTAGGGATAGAAATTAAAGGTCACAAAAATGAAACTGAAATTTTCATTGATAAATACAATAAACAGTTAGTTGATGGATATGGTCTTGGAAAAAAATCCCTTAATAAATATGAAATAAGGAGTTGGGTAGAAGATGAAGCATGATGAAAACATTAAAAATGAAGTGCATAAATTTTATAAGAAAATAAATAATGAATATTACTACGATAATCAAACTAGAGTTTATGATGCTATGAATGAAGAAGATGCTTATTTAAAAAATCCTGATAGATTTTTGGAGATTTTTGATGGGCTATGGGATAATTTTTATTTTGGAGAAACGAAAAATGAAACATAACGCAAACTTTAAGTATGATTTAGAGTGGGGTAAACAAGGGGAAACTGTTGTTGCTGAAATACAACAAGGGGAAAAGACTGAGGTAAAGTCAGAGAGAGATAAGTGGATTAAGACAGGTAATCACTATTGTGAATACCAAAGTAGAGGAAAAGAAAGTGGGATTAAAAAGACACAAGCAGAATGGTGGACAATTAATTTCTACAGTGGAGATAGATTTTGTTTTAATATAACATTAAAGACAAAAGATTTGAAAAGTATTATTAATAAAAATAACTTTAATAAAGTCCCCGGTGGGGATAATAATACTTCATGGGGATATTTAGTTCCTATTATAAAACTAATTGATTTTAATAACTATGGACAGAATAAATCCTAATTACTACAAAGAAGGCATAGAGACTGCCGACTACATAGAATCTCATGGCATGGATTATATGCAAGGAAATATTATTAAGTATGTTACTAGATATAAAATGAAGAATGGTTTAGAGGATTTAAAGAAAGCAGAATGGTATCTGCAAAGGTTGATTAAGAAATATGAGAATAATTAAGGACCCCTTCACAGGGGAATTGCTATTGTCTTTAGATTCATTTGAATCAAAGCAAGTAAAGGAGAAAGGATATGTAAAAATATCTACTACTAATAATTATTTTGGTTCTTTGAGATTATTGTATGAAGATTTATCTACAATATTAACAGAAGAATTAAGAACTATACAAATAAAACAGGAGAAAAAAAGACATGAAAAACTACTTAATAAATAGTGAGGCAGTCCAAAGCTTACTTAAGTATATGTTTACTAGACCTTATGGTGAAGTACACACACTTATTCAAGCATTAGCTACATTACAGGAATCTAAAAATGAATCAGGACAGAAACAAGAAACGAAGAAAGTTTGATTACGTTGCAAACTTAATTGACTATTCTATTAGTTTGAACAGAGATAATAATGTTCAAATAGATTACTCTTTTATAAAGCCCCAAGATTTAAAAAAATCACTAAATGAATATAAAGAAGACTCCCACTTTTCAAAAAACAATTTAAGAAAGTATGACAAAGGTGGTAGCTTTAGTGTTAAAGAATATGAATACACACATACTATGTGTTCCTTAATAGACTATTGTGTCTATGAGATAGATGAACTAAATAAAAAGATAACTAAATTTGTTAATGGTATGAATTAGTTATCTTCCTCTATTCAATAAATCCGTTGAAGTCATATTAATACCTAATTTTATAAAAGCATTATTTATTGCATTACTAGGCATAGGTCTATCTTTTGTCTCAGTATGATGATAATCTTTGTATAGATTATAGACATCCATATTACCTATAACTTCACCTGACTCAGCTATTCTATTCATATCAGCTATAGTGGGACCACTAGCCATTGCAATATTTGCTATCGCTAAAGCTTTTGATTGGTCATAGTCTAAAAGTCTGGGGTCTTTATTATCTAAAGCATTTTGTAACCATTGTGGTTTAGACCCTGTTAAGTTTTCATATCTATTTGCTGCAGTCTCTAAACCCGCATCTATAAATTGAAAATATCCTTTTGCAGTAGAATCAGGATTACTTGCATTTTTATCGAAGTCACTTTCTATCTCAGCTATCTTATCAAATGTTTCATTAATAACCTTCTTTTTACTTTGATTCATAGAAAAATCTGTTTGTGCAGAAGAATCTTTTAAGTTATCTATACTTTTTAATACTATATCTGTTTCTTTTGTTTTTAACTTTTCTTCTTTGATAGACATTATTTCTTCACCAAACTTCCCCCGAAGTAAAGTCCCACTATTGATGACATAAGGTGAGTATCTAAAGGAGTAATTACTACACCTGCAAATGCTCTGTCCATTAGTATTTCTTTCTTCTCTATCAGAAACAAAAAACCCGGTTTAAATTCTGTCCATGTTAATATAACAGGTATATCTAAAAGCACAGGAACTATCTTAGGCCATGCAATAACAAAGAAGACAGCAGTTAAAGCTATAATTCTTCTTGTCCATTGAAAGCCTTTGTTCTCATATGTTCTTGCTTTGTCCACAAAAGACATTTGAGTTTCTGCTCTTGCTAATAACATTTTTTGTTCTTCTTGTTTTGCTTTAATACTCTGGCCCCATATGGACATTACTCCACCTAGTAAGCTAGAGCCTAGCATTGTAATCATTTCTACTGGTAATCCACCTAACATTATTTATCCTCCTTAATCATAATCCTTATCAGGGATAGTTGCTTTATCCCCTCTACCCATAAACTTTGTCATATCAAAATCAAATGTCATAGAGTAAGGGTCTATTCCATCAAATCTTCCAACAAATTTATTTGTTAATTTATTTATTTTAGCTAATATTTTTCCTACTTGTCTGTCATAATCAGCCATGTTTATTTGATTTGTAGCTACTCTATTTTTTAGCTGATTGAGTTTACTTTTTTGTACCCTCACTTGTCTTTCGTACTCTAGTCTTTGACTTGCACCTAAAGTCCTAATACTTTTATTACTAACTTTAAATCCAAAAGAAGTAAGTAAAGCTTCAAGTTCTGTTTGTGGTTCTCTAAATTTAGAAACATCGCCTTTCAATGCTCTTTCTAATCTTTTTGTAGAATAAGAACCCGGAATAAAAGGGAAGTTTGGTATAAGCTTTTTACTAAAACTACCTAAAGCCTTTGTTGTTTCTTCAAGTGCAGTTCCTCCGCCTCTACCAAATTCTTTTTGTTTTCTAAATATATCATAACCTATCATGGAAAATAAAAAATCACCACCTACACCAAAAGAAGGCTGTAAAGGTTCCGGTAAAATAGGTACAACATTGTCTCCTTCAAAGCTTAATATATCACCACCCGGATAAAATCTACTAATGTTTAAATATTTAGATACTCCATCCTTTGATTTAATAGGTAATCTAATTACTTTTTTAGGCATTAAAGGTAAGTCTAAAATATTACCTGCTTCATAATCTGGCAATAATGCTCTTTCTACTTTAGCATCTTCACCACCATATAACTCTGACATTTTATTTAATCCATACCCTGCCGCTATATACTTAGCATATTTTGTAGGTCTTAGTATTGCTGATTCAGCTAGTAAAGGAACTAATCTATAAGTAAAAGATAAGAATGGTGTTGCTGTATTTCTTAAATGATTAATTAAAGGTGCGTCTATATCATAATCTATAAACTGTCTTCTTGCAAACATAGCAGCATCTTCTGCACTATCCCCTATTTTCATTCTATGCATAAAAGCATTTAATCTAAACACATGGTCTTCTATTCTATACCAGTCTTCTAATTTACTTGTAATAGAATTGTTTCTAACTTTAGCATATATGTTTGAAGCAAAGCTAACAGCATTGTCCCATTCATCTGCATTAGATTTTGATTTGTATATACCTGCTAGTTCACCTGTTTTAAAATTTTTTATTTCTTTATTAACAAAGTCTGCATCAAATACTCCATGTTTAATGGCTAGTAAAACTGATTCAGAACGATACCCGTCTTTACCATGCGTCCTTAATGCCCTAAGTGCTTTAGGTAAAGTCCTTAAAGGAACATCTGCTAAATCAGTTAAAACAATATTACCAAAAACATTATTGACATGCACTGTTGGATTCCATGCAGTCTTAGATACTTTCCATAAACTATTTAACTTTTTATAATTTTTATAAAAGGCATTAGAAGATTTTTCTTGATATCTTTTTGTACCCATGATATCTTTATAAACATCTTCCGGTACATACTTACCTGCCAATGCTCCATATCTTTTAGATACTGTACCTTCTATTTTATTATCAGGTATCTTTCTATATCTTTGTGGTAGTTTTAACATTTGTTGTGCTGTTCTTCCCTTTGCTTTTTCTGCAAATTGTGCAGCAACATCTGCATAGAATTGATATTTAGCTACAGTGTTAGCCATCAACATTCCTGTGTATTCCATAGAGATTGCGGCATCTTCTATTTCACCTTTAGCTAATCTTTGTTCTTTTGTTAGTTCCCAACGAATAGGAACAAATTCATCTCTACCTAATAATTCTTTTTCTAATATATTTCCTTTGCTTCCTATTCTTTCATCTGTAATTGTAGGCTTCTGTCTTTTAGTGACTTTATATAACTGTCCACCTATCTCTTCAAAGTCACCTAATAATTCCCAACCTTTGTGGCCCGGTTCTACTATATCATTAACAGTTGGCTTTTGATTTTTGTATGTTCTAAACCAATCCCCTACTGTAGTCTCATGTAGTGTACCTCTAGGTTTTAAATCATCACCTATCTGTTTTAGCTGTAAAGGTTCATCTCCTTTTTTATATAGTCTTCCTATATATCTATTTCTATTTTTCTGAAAAGTTTCCTCTCCTATTAAACCTAAGTCTTTATATATTTGGCCTGTTTGTGTAATCAAATCTCTAGAATTTTTACTTAACTCTTGTAATTTTTTTGATGCTACTTTATACTTAACATCACCTTCTAACATATTATATAGAATCTTTCTTTCGTCTGTAGTAAGTTTTTGCATTTGTTTTGCAATACGTACAAAGGCAGAGGCTATATCGTTTTTAGTACCATCATATTTTTGTAATAATTGTTTGTAATCTTTAGTTAAACCATACTTATCTATAATTTGTCTACCTAATACTTCTGCATAAGATTCAGATATTTCTACAGGTTCATCTGTGTCAGCACCATATACAGTTTTTCTTTTACCTTTTTTTAAACCTTTAATTAATCCATATCCTCCTGCCGCACCTAAAAATGCCCTACCGAATCTGGAACTTAAAGGTGCATTAGCATCAAATAAAGATGCTTCAGGGTCCGCATTAAATCCAACTAAACCTCCTACAAGAGAAGTTCCTCCTTCACCTGTAGTTGCTACTTTTAAAAATCTTTTACCATAATTTTCTTCATAACCTTTTAATACTTTATTCAACCACCACTGCGGTTTAGCAGATAACTCTCCTTGTTTAGGAGCATCTAAAACTTTTTGCGTTTTTGGAAAAGGAACTGTTACATCTTTCTTTGTAAATATTTTTACTAACGTATCAAATATAGATGTAGGTTCTCTACCTATTTCTCCTTCGGGCCTTACACCTAAAGTTCTTTCACCCTCTGCATATACTTTACCTTTACCTAAATCTTCTTCTGTAGCTTTACCTTTTACTTGTACTGTACTACCACCTCTTTCAATCATTTCTGATGGGGTTAAGTCTGCTCTTTTAAATCCTACAGGAGTTACTTCACCTTTACCTGTAATCTTTACACCAAGATTTCTTAAACCTCCAATTGCGGGAGAAATTATCCCCCCACCAACAGCACCTGCTAATAGCTGTTTACCTCTAGTATCTATAATAGATTCATCGTCTACATAACCTGTGGCTCCGGCTACAGCCCCTGATACTAATCCATATTTACCCATTGTGTAAAGTGTCTTTGCTTTACCAAAAGGTATTAGCCATCCTGCAGGGTCTAATAATGCACCACCAAAATAAGCTGCAGTTACCAACCCACCATCTTCACCTCGCATTAATTCATTAAGTTTTCTTTGTTCTGCTTTCATCTCTTTTTTGTCTTTACCTGCAATTTGTTTTATACCTCTAAAGGTATCAGCAAGTCCTAACTTAAAAGCATAGGCATATTTATTATTAACCTCCTCTGGAGTAGAGGGGTTCATGTCGTTTACAAAGTCATCTTTAAATGTGGGGTTTTGGGAGATTGTATCTGTGATTGTAGTTTTATTTGCTTCTTCTCTTAAAGAGTCTAACCTAGATTTAGGTTTTGATGTAGTTATGGTAGTGCTTGTTGATGTAGGAATACTACTTTGCTGAGATAGAGAAGGTTGTTCTTTTTTTACACCTAACTCTTCTCGTAAGGCATTAAGTCTTTCTTGACCCATGTTTACTTATTGCCTTTTAAAAATGTAGGTCCTGTACGTTCTATTTTTGGAAATTGTGTATAGCCATACAGTTTTAAGATATCTATTGCTCTGCTTCTATTGACATCATTTTTTTCCATGACTTCTTTAATAAAATCTTCTGCTACTTCTTTTTTACTATTGATATCTTTTTGTTCGGGAGATATATAATCTTCTGTAGTCACCGATACCCCTTTACCTTTTCTTTCAGTTTTTGTTCCGGGAGTATCGCCTGTAGGTTGCTCTGTAGTTGTAGTAGTTTCTTCAATAGTTTCTGGTTTATCTGTTTTTTCAGTAATGATATCATCTAATTCTTGTTGGAGATTGTCCGCTTTAGCTATTAATCCTCTTTCTCTAAATTCATCTATGGTATCTTGCATTTGTTTTGTATCTTCTCTTTCTTTAAATTGATTAAAGTAACCTGTTAATTCTGCATCTATAGGGGAACCTTCTACTGCTTCAGTCAAAAAAGGTAAATCATAATCAGGATTACTTTCTTTTTGCATAACAGCACCTATTGCTTGTCCTAAATCTCCTTGAAAACCATTCAGTATAATTTTTTCTGCGTTGCTTTCTATTTTAGATACAAATCCTTCTTGCCCTTTTGACACTTTATATACTTGATTGCCATCTTTATCTAACACTGGCATTTTAGTATTTGGGTCTATTTGTGCAATTTTTAGATTTGTGTAAAAATAATCTGTATTTTTAGAAAGGTCTATAGCACTAGCACTCCTTGTACCAGTCATACCTTCTCCTACACTAACTCTAGTGTCGATAGGAGTTCCTGTATCAATAGTCCCTGCTGTAGCTTGAATATCTTTCATTCCTTGTTTTTCTAGGTCCCTTGTAAACAAAGTGGATGTACCTTTAAACAATCCAACTTGGTCCTGTAAGTCTTGATTCAGTTCGTCTGATTTAAGTTTTAATCTGTCTTCGCTACCCCCTAAATAATTATCTTCCATAGGTTTATAACTGTCTAAAGTATTTCTAACTTCATCTATATTCATACTTTCTAAACCCACTAAGTTTCCACCAGAAGATGCAAAACTATTAAGCTGTGGTAAATAAGATTGTCCAACTTTTGTAGCTATAAATTTAAAAGCATTTACTTTACTTTTTTCTTCATCATAAGATTCATTATACTTTGTTTGTATTTTCTCTTTTTCTGTCAATGCTCTTTCTCGATACTCATCAATCCTATCTCTCATAGTTTGTCTTTTCTCTTGATATCTTCCGGCAGCACCAAGGGCTACTTGTCTAAAAGTTCTTGAACTTAATAATCCCATTACTTCTCCTCCTTCTTAGGTTTACCCATTAAACCTGTATCAGGTGTTTCATCTTTCATTTCTTTCTTCTCATCTACTTCTTTAGGTGTAGATTTTATAACTGTTCTAATTAATTCTTTTGTATCATCTTGTTTTGGTTTATTAATATTTATTTTTTCTATACCTGCACTTTTACCAATAGCCATTATCATTTTTGCAACAATAGGTGTTAATAATAATCCTGTATCAGGAGTAAACTTACCTTCTACAAAACCTGCAAACACAATTACTTTAGTTATTTCTTCTACAGTTAATCCTGCTTCTAATAAAACAAGAACCTTTTGCATGGTTGATTCATTATGTAAACCATCCCATACTTGCATAGATGCATCTTCTACTGTAGCATATTGTGGTGCATGTTCCCAAGGATAATTCTTAGGTGTATCTGTTAATGATTGACCTGCTACAGGTGCATCAAATGGATTTGTTTCTCTTATTGCCATATTATTTCCTTGTGTACTCTCTTAAAAGATTATCCCAAAACTGTCTTGTACTAGCATAATCTATTTGTTGTATTCCTTGTGCTTGTCCCGGAGCATCCATTTCTTTTTGTTGTAAAGGCATATCATAACTTCTAGATTTAACATCGGAATAAATATCTAATAAAGAAGTACCTTTTTCTTGTCCACCGGAGTCTCCTCCATCTAGAAAACTTTTACCTGCTCCTATTATACTTACTATTGTTCCTATATCCATTAATTATCTCCTGTTAATATTGACTCAAATATATCTAACCCTATGCTACCTAAGAAAGTATTAAACTTAGCTTTACTCTCTTCATCATATAAAGCCATTGTTGTTTCTCTATCTAATGCGGCCATAGCTATATTGTGCTGTCTATTCTTATTATTTTCTGATGCAGTATTTACCCATGATGCTTCATCTCTCCATTGTTGCCATAAAGATGATAATGCAAAGTTAGATATCTGTAAAAGATTCTGTGCATCTGTTTGATTAGCTGCATTAATTGCTGCAGTATTAGCTGTGTTAACTTGTCTTCTCCACAATACATTTGATTGGTCAATAACTCTTTGATTTTCTACATTAAATCTTTGTCTTTGGTCCTGTAGTTGAGAATTAAATTGATTGATAGCAGCTTCTCTTTGTGCATCTGATTCATCTACTGCTAATTGATTCTGTGCATTTTGTGCAGATATCTTATTTGTTTCTGCTACAGAGTATTGATTCATAGCATCTGTTCTTTGAGCATTAGCTGTTCTAACAGATGTATTTAAGTTAGAAAAGAATTGGTCTGTTTGTGCTTGACTTTGTGAATTAAATTGTAATGAAGCATTTGTTGCTGATTGGTCTGAGAATAGAGATTGTTGTCTAACTTGTAAATTTGCTAAACTTGTTTGTTGATTATTACTGAGGTTAGCCATATCCATTTGTAGATAGGCACTAGCATTTGTTAAAGCAGCTTGTTGTCTATTATTTAAATTAGCAAAGATTGCTTCTTTATATGTTGCTGCATCTTGTTGTGCTATAGGAATAGAAGCTGTTATGATACCTTGTGCTAAAGCTTCTGCTGCAATACTAGAAGCACCTAATCCTCTTTGTTGCATAGCTGCATCTACTAATCTTTTAGCCCCTGAAGCAAATGCCGGTAAAGATGTACCTTGATTAACTGCATTGTTAATTGATTCAGATATGTTAGCTAATTGTCCCTGTACTGTAGCTGCGGGTGGTAGTGAAGTTAAATCTTCTTGTGCTGCAACCATAGGTTGACTGACTGTACCTTGTGCTGCCATAGCTTGTGGTATTGCACCGGCTGTTGTTGCTGCAGTATAATCATAAGTATTTGCCGTAGGTGTAGTTGCCTGTGATACCTGTGAAGCACCGGGTACTGTTGCCGCTTCTATTGTAGGTGCAACTGTAGCTGTTGGTGTAGCTGCTGCTACTGTACCTTGAAGTCCGGGTGTTGTTTGTAATTGATTAGGTGTTACGGATTGTAGTGCAAGATTAGGTAGAACTTGTCCACCTTGAGGAAGTGTAGGTTGTCTAACTGCTGCACCCACTTGTGCTTGTGCAAATTGTGATGGGTCTGTTAGTGTAGGTTGTGGTGTGGGTGATGGCAAATTACCTCCATCTGACAAATTAGGCATCATATTGTCATATCCTTTTGCACCTTTAGTTGTAAAACTATCATAAATACTTTTTTCTATTTTACTAAAGTTATCAGGTACAGCTATCTTTGATGCTGCTTGTTTTGCAAAAGTTTCATTAGTTTGTGGATTGTAATAATATTCTTGTTCCATTAGTTATCTCCCATTAAATAAGATTCCATCCACATAATTTTTTCTTTTATTACTGCTATATCTTGTTGCATTTGAGTAACGGAATCTGCTTTTGCTTCAACTGCTTCTAGTCTCTCACTCCACATGCCCCATGTCATTCCAAGACTTATTAATATAGCGATGTATGGTAATACTATTTTTAAATCTATTTTCATTATTTCATACCTGCTAAAGGATTAGCTAAAGTTTTCTGTATAGTGTCTGCTACTTTTGTTTCTAAATCAGTCATATCCTGTTCTATTTCTTTTACAAGTTCTTTTAATTCTTTTTCATTAGTTCTAGAATCTTCTTTAACTCTAGTTTCTACGTCTTCTACGATTGTTTCAATTCTTCTTACGTCACTCTTAAGGTCATTTTTTAATTCTTTGGCAACAGAGGCCACTAGGTTTACTTCATCTAATATCATTGGTATTTCATTTTGTAACATATTTAATTGTTGTTGTATTAATTCTATTCTTTTATCATAGCCAGAAAGGTCAGGGCTTACAAATGAGTTTATCTTTTTTTCCATTATAATGTATCGTTGATACACTTCAAAACCTCCCCACAGTCCACCAATAAGTGTACCTATAAGAGGTAGAATAAGTAGTAGCTTTGAGCCACCTACTTTAATTCCTTTATATTCTATTTCTGCCATTTGTCTCCTATCTATTATATTGACTATCTACTATTTGATTAAATGTATTATCACTATCTACTGTCATAAAATAGTTAGCAATATTATTATCCGATAATTCTGTATCAGGTAATTTTACATCTGTAAAAAATCCTTGTACCTCAGATAACTGTGTATCTACAAAAAAACTCTTACTATCTGCTAATACTTGCATTACTATTAAAGTTTTTATTTGATTGCTTGTTTCATATCTACCTTTATCACCCATCTTCTTAACAATCTTTGTAGCTGCCTTTTGTTTCTGTTCTTGTTTTGTTTCTTGTTTAGGTTCTTCTGTAGTTTCTTTTGTCTCTTCTACAGGCTCTTCAGTAGGTTCTTCAACTTCTTCCTGTTGTACATCTTCTTGCTCATCACTACTTTCATCTTCCACAGTGGATTCTTCAGTAGCCTCGCTATCGGGTTGTTCAACTTCTTCTGTTTCATCTGGTCCACTATCCATGTCATTTTCCATAACAGGTTCTTCGTCTGTTGGTTCCTGCATATCCATAGTTGGTTTTTCTGTTTGTGGTTCAACATCTACTTCTACCTCTGGTTCTTCCATTTTAGCTACTACCATCGGTGGAGGTGCTTCTTCCATTTCCATATCCATAGGCATTTCTAATTCCATTTCCATTTCAATGTTTACTATTTCTATGTCCATAGGCATTTCCATATCCATGTCTGTAGTTATAGGCATATCAAACTCAGGCATTTCTATTTCCATACCAAAGTCTACTTCAAAGTCTACTTCCATTTCTACAGATTCATATGTAAACTCTTCCATAGGTTCTTCTATTGGTTCAAATGTAAATACTGGAGCATCTTCTACAGGTTCATTAAATTCAAATATAGTTTCTACAACATCTATAATTTCTGTAGTAACGTCTGAGTTTAAAGATATAAACATTTCTACAGTAGTTATTTCTTGAGTAACTATTGTATTGATAACATTATAAAATACATCTATACTAACATCATCAAATAATGGCCCTATTGCTAGATTAATATCTCTTCCACCTACTTCTACTATTAAAGTATTAAGGCTTCCTGCAAATTCAAAGTTACCTGAATATTGTTGATAACCACTAGTAACACCTGTTTCAGATAATATATCTGTACCACTAAATACTGAGGTTGAACCATTACGACCTGTAATGTGCATGTAGATTCTATCTTGCGAATCTTGTTTATCTACACTTATATTATATACTACTTTTCCACCTTTGTCAATAGTTAAATCACTTATATCTATTGTTTGTATAAAAGTAGTACCCATTCCAGATACTCCCATAGTAGAGGTAGAGTTACCACTTCCTGTTATTGAAGCACATTTATCTGTACCTAATCCATAACAAGAATTACCGCTTGGCATACTGGCAGAGCCTTGGCCACCCCAGTCAGAATCCATATCCCCTTCTTTTGTAAAAGTTACATACCCATTACTTCCATCCAATATGTCCCCTGAAGTTTCGTTAATAATGGTGGTAGTAGTAGTATCAGTAACAGTAGTAGTAATAGTATTAATGCCTGTTCCATCTTGGTTGGTTTCTTCCGTGATGGTTTCAACTATAACCTCTTCAGTTCCGGGAGTACATAAACCTATTGTGGTTGCTGTACAATCTGCTTTTATACTAGAGTAACAAAAGCAAAGCAAGACCACTAAGAGTAAATTTTTTAATCTGGTCATTTCTTTCTTTATGTACCCCTTGATTTAATTCGCTAAGTAAAGCTTTCTGTTCTTGTTCAATCTTTTTTTGTTCTTCTTCTTCTAATTTTAGAATATCTTGAGCAAACTCTTCTTGTTGTTTTTCTACTTGCTCTATAGATAAAAATACTTTACTACCCGCAGGAACTAAATGTTTATTCTTTTCCCAACCTTTTTTTGCGTCTTCGCCAATAGCACCCATAAACGGACAGTATGTCGCAGACATCCACATTGCGTCAAAGATACGATAGTCAGCACATAAGGTACTCACTGCCGCCACTCGCATATTCATGCCATATAAAGAACGGGCTAGTTTAATCATCTCACAATTCATGTCCCTTACTGTAACTCCCGAACTAATACCTAATACTTGGGTTTGTATTGCTCCCGAATAGGCCGATTTACATATGTCACTGTTATTCACGACTACGGATGGGCTATTTGCTGTAGGTGGTGTATTATTTGTAACTACAGTTGATGACACAGTATTTGTATCTGCTGCAAAAATGTTTGTAGATAAGAATAATAAAACTATAAATAAATATTTCATACTACGCACCACAACTATCACATTCATCATCACATATACAAGGGTCACACCCACATGCAATACAATTTTCTAACATTAATTAATCCTTAATGGTTTCATCTTACGAACCATAGCTTGATTTTTTTCTTTCTTTCTTTTCTCAAATACATCTGCAGTAGTTATTCTACCTGCAGTAGGTTTAGCAGCTACATCTGTTCTCATATTAGGAGACATAGGTTTAGATGTTTGACTAGCTTCTACCATTGCCCCTCTAATAGGTTTCATACGTTTCTTCATAGGAGCAGTAATCTTAGCAACTGTCCTAGGTTTTTTAGGCTCAGGTTGAGGCTTTATTTTTTGTTTTAGCTTTGCTAATTTTAAAACTTCTTCCTGAGGTTTCTTTTTTGGTAGTCTTTGTGTTTTAGGTTTTTCGCTTTTCATTAGCAGCCTTGCCCACATTCACCATTGCAATATTCACACATGTTTTTGTCCTCCTTATCTTGCCGTTGTCGGCACTCCTTTACTACTTACAAATGGATGTTCTGCAAATGCCATATACAGATATGCTGAAGCAGCGTTTGTTGCACCTTCAGTTGAACGGCATTTAAATCCATTACTTAAAAAATCAAAATGACCAGAAGATTGGTTTTCTTCTGAGGTATTTGCATCTAATCTATTAGCTGTTACATTAAATGTATCTTGTGTATTATCATGTATTACCCATGCTCTTGCCGCATCAGTAGCTCTCTTTACCATAAGCCAAGCAGGTTTAAATCCTGTATAAACAAATGCCCCATTCGCATTATTATTACCTGTATAAGAGCCAAACTTTGAGTAGCCTTGCACATCGTGAAAAGCATAACAAATATATGGGTCTACATCCCCACTTGATAAACTATTAACATCATCATTATTACCTAAAGTTATATTACTTGAGTCAGGTACAGTATTATTCCATATACCAGTATTAGAGCCAAAAGCATCAGTCTCATTTAACTTTCCTCTAATTGCCCCTGATGTTTGTGCTTTTGCATGAAAGACTGCCCATGAACTTGCATCTGTTCGATTTTTAATAAGTACAAAAGTAGGTGCAGAATTTAAACCATGTTGTATTGTTTTCCCTGAATTACCTGCTGATGTGTAATCTATAATTGAAAATCCTGCTGTTGTATTAGCTTGAAATCCACCTGCTAATTGATTACCACTTGCACTAAAATCTGTTGTAGTTCCACCATTAGCTTTCCATTGCCATGCTACATAAGCCTCATTTGTTTTGGTTGAGCCTATCCAATCACCTAATGTAAATCCATCTGTATTAAAAGCATTAACACTACCTTGTGTTTCTTCTGCACTAGTTAGGTCTGGAAATAATGTTTTAGTTACGCCTCTACTACTATCTACTACCCAATGATTTGAATCACTATCTCTATTTTTTCCCCAAACCCAATCAGGTTGTAAATCTGAATTACCATCATTTACTACAGCAACACTTGCATTTTGATTACCTGTGTATAAAGCTGTTTGAAAATATTCTGAACCATCATCTACTGTTGTATATGCCATATTATTTCCTATCCATACTTTGCTAAATTTTTAGTACATAATGCAAAGTAACCTGATGGTGGTGCAAATTCAAAGTTACCATGTCCATCAGCATCTGCGTTACTACTTGATATTGCAAAAGATGGATTACCAAAGTTTATTTCATATGTGCAAGTATCTGAGCCATCCATATCTCCTAGTGCGGCAAAAACAAAATCACTTACTGTTATACCTATTGCACTTGTAGGATTTGATTCATCTGTGTTCCCAGAGCCATCTCCCCATTGTCCATTAGCACCAAAATAAACATTATTATTAGTTTTATCAAAAGCCACCATAATAATATCATCATTATCTTGTGATGCCATGTATGTTGCATTACTTCCGTTAGTATGCTTGTTTCCATTACTTCTAAGTTGTACACCTGCAGTGTTATACCCTATTTGGTCTGTTGCTCCCGGAGATACTCCTCCTTGAACACCTATGCTTGTATCATCACTTCCACCTGCTTTATCAATTATTTTAACTTCCCAATACCATTTGCCTGTTTCTACTCCAAGAGTACTTGTAACAAATGTACTTGGGCTACTTCCTGTAACAATTTTACAATTACCTTCAGAAAAAGTTGCACCTGCATAATAATTATCTAAAGGATTCATAATAGCAAAATTATTTGTAGGTGTATCTGTGGTTACATCTGTTGCCGCAAGATTAGTTACTGCAAAATGATTATCATTACCTGATGTATCAGCACCTATACCACTAGAGTTTTGACTTGTTCCTGTTTCTTTAAATTCTAAAAAGTAACCATTTGTACCATATGTTCCTGTGTATTTAATTGGAACCCAAACTCCATTATCATTAAACTCACCAAAAGATGTTGGTGTAAGTTGTTGTCCATCTATGTGGTTATATTCTGCTAGATAACCGGCAACAAAAAAATCGTTAGCTATTTGATTCCCACTTATTTGATGCACTTTACCATTTTCGTTGACAGGTGTATTTAAATTTTGAGTGATGGTATTGTTTGTTGTAAGACTTGTTTCTTGCAATCCATTGACATAAACTTTTAATCTATTATCAGCAGTACCATCAGTAGTGTCCATGGCTAAAACTATATGATACCAAGCTGAAGGGTCACGAAATAATCTATTAGTTTGTCTATAAGAAGTAGCCGCACCACCAATAAATAATTTATCACCACCATGTATGGTAACAGTATAAAAACCTGTGTTTGTTGATTCTGATGTTCCCGCTTGAAATAAAACATCTATATTACCCGGAGTAGCTCTTTTAAACCAAAAAGAATGAGTAAATACTTGTCTGTTACCACCTGAGGAGTTTGTTCTAGTTAATTTAGGAGTATCTGGGTCATTAAACATGAGAGAGTTACCTACTTCATAACCACCAGATACACTATTAGCACCTAAGATACCAACCATTATACTACCTTACTTGGAAACGCGCCTAGTGGTCTTGTAATTGAACCATCTTCTTGTTTTGTGTATGTCAATAAAGTTATTAATGCATCTACATCTGAGCAGTTATCAATAGATGTTTCCATAGCATTAACCTTTGTTCTAACTGCGGCTCTGTAAGTTGTGATTGCACTTGGTACAGAATAATCTGATACCTCTGTAGCTTTAACAACATACCAATCGGTTGGTAATAAAAGTCCTGCTGCTTGTGCATTAAATTGCTTTTTGTATTTTGTTTTTAATCCTTCTGTTTTAACATCACCAACAGATTTATCACTAGGAATTAATCCGTCTGTATTATCTTGTGAAGTATATAAAGAATCTGCTATGGCTTTAGCAGTCGCTGTTCCATAACTACCTGTTACTTTACCACTACCAAAGGCATAAGTTATATTTGTATTAGTATAGAATGTTTCATCTTTTCTATTGGTGCTGTCTATTTCTACAGTATAAATACCGATAGCATTTCTTTCCGCTTCAGTCCATAATGTGTAAATGGTTTTAGGATATAAATTATCCCCTATTTGTATTCCTTTATTTCCCTTTGGAAAACTTGTTATACTTCCTGATTCTACTTGTGCAAACATATTACTCCTATGATAAAGTTAAATTTAAATTTCTACCAACTTCTAACCATTTGGAACCATTATATCTAAATACAAATAAATCCCCTTTGTTAGCTGTTGTTGTTAATGTGGGTGCTTCGTCACCTGTAAATTCATAGACTGCATTGAATGTAATTGTTCTTGAGCCTGTGCCATCTTGTATTAATAATAAAGATACAAACTGTCCTGCTGCAGGTGTAGTGCCACTTGGGGCAGATAAAGTTCTATTACCTGCCATTGTTAGTTTAGCTACTGGAGATGCAATAACATCCCAAGCAACAGTTGAGCCATCTGTTAATGTATCTTCTGTATAAAGGGCTGCTCCAGATATTTTTGTTAATCCATTAGCATCTGCTGTATAAACTTTTGATGCTGCTGTTGTTCCTAATGTAGCTAAGTCTGAAAAATTTAATTCTGCTGCAGTAGCTGTAACATTTGTACCACCTATATCTAGGGTTGTCATTTGAACTTCACCTGCTACTGTTACTAAACCATCTGCTACAGTTATTAAATCAGTATCATCTGTGTGACCTATAGTTGTTCCATTTATTAAAACACTATCAATGTCTAATGAACCACCACTAATTAATCCTGTAGTTGTTATTGTTGATGCTCCATTATTTATATTTCCAAATCCTGAAGTTATAGAACCTGTGTCTAATGCACCGGTTGTAACAAGACCCGTCATTGTAGTTATTGAATTTTGTGTTGCTGTACTTACTGTACCTGCTAAGGATGTTGCAGTTAATAATCCACTACTAGAATTAAATGTTAAATTAGAGCCACTCTTAGGAGGTAAATCTCCTGTTGCCGCAGTTGCAAACAATGGAAAACAAGTTGTGTCACTTGATTCATCAGCTACAGTAACAGCAGTACCAACAGAAGCTAGAGCAACTGCTATATCTCCTGTACCATCAAAACTTGTACCACCAATATTCCTAGCTGTTGCCAAGGCTGTAGCTGTTGCAGCTAATCCTACTGCAATATCAGCTGTACCATCAAAGCTTGTTCCACCAATAGTTCTAGCCGATGCTAGTGCTGTTGCTGTTGCGGCTAACCCTACTGCTATATTTGCAGAACCATCAAAGCTTGTTCCACCAATAGTTCTTGCTGTTGTTAAAGTTGCTGCTGAACCTGTTGTGTTTTGATTAAGTGTACCAACTGTAAAATCTAAAGTGTTATCTGCATCATCATAAGCTACTGTAATACCTGATTCAGTATTAGAAGTAACCATAGCACCAACTGTGTCTGAAATTGTTTCTGCTAAAGTAATACCACCAATTGTAATAGCATCTGCTTCTAATGTGCCATCAATATCTGCATCACCTGATATATCTAAAGATACTGCATCAAGTTCACCTGCTACTGTAACAACACCATCAGCAAGTGTAATTAAATCTGTATCACTAGTATGTCCAATAGTTGCACCATTAGTAATTACATTATCAACAGTTAAAGTTGTTAGTGTTCCAAGAGAAGTAATATTTGATTGTGCTGCACCTGTTACTGTCGCTGCCGTTCCAGATACATTACCTGTTACATTACCTGTTAAAGGTCCTGCAAAAGCATCTGCTGTAACTGTACCATCAAAAAAAGCATCTTTAAATTCTAATGAACTTGTTCCTAAATCTATTTGATTATTAGTAACAGGAGATAATGCTCCGTCACCAATAGTTAATCTTCCTGCACCACCTGTAGCAATTGTAATAACATCTGAACCACTAAATGTAATAGATGTATTTGTATCACCATCACCTGCAATAGAATCTAATTGTACTGCTCCTACATTTGATAAAGCTGCATCTCCAAAGTCTACTGCTCCTGCAACTGTAAGTGTTCCTGATACATCTACATTACCATTAATATCAACTGTAGTAGCTGCTATTTGTAATTCTGTATCTGCTACAATATCTAATTGTCCATCTGCTGATGAATGAATGTATATTGCAGTATCTCTAAAATTTAATCTTTCATTACTTCCTACTAGTATATCATCTGAAAATTCAAAGTAATCTTCATCTTCCATCCATTTTAAAATACCATCATTTGATTCACCATCAAAAGTAACTGTAATGTCTGTACCTGCAGTAGCTGCTCCAAAAGTTAAAGTATTACCTAATAATTTTGTTACTGGCCCACCTTCTGCCGCAGTACCATCATGTGTGTGTCCACTAGATACAGCAAAGGCTGCAACTAGTTGGTCAAACTCATTATTAAAATGAGCAGCTTCAATGGTAGTTCCATCAACAATGTTTGATGAACTTTGCCTAGTATATGTATCTCCCATATTTTATCGTCTTCCCCCTGCTGTGAATTCTAGTTCAAATCCTTTTAAAGCTATTGGATTATTGCTAGATGAATCTGTTATTTTTGTAGCTATTGTAAAACCACTTCCTTCTATTGTTTGTCTTTGTAAGTTAGAACCCCCAGAGCCATAAACTGCTGTACCATAAGCAGAGCCTGAAAATCCATATTGTGCTATATTGCCTCCTAATGTTAAATCATAAGAAGCAGGTTGTGGTACTTCATCGTCATTAAAATCATATTCTAAATTAAATGTTGAGCCTACTGCACCATTAGGGTCATAGTTCCAAAGTATTCTTTGAAAATTTTTTCTTATTCCGGGGTCTCCCATTGTCATATCTGGAGACCTATAAAAAGCTATTATGTTTGTAGATGTACTTGCTGCAGTAAATACATTACCTGATTCGTTAATATATACAAAACCATCGTAACCACCTGTTATAATAGTTTCTGCCCCACTTATAAATCCTGAATCTGTACTAGATACTTTTAAACCTTTTAAATCGCCATACTCAAAACCTATTTCACCACTATTAGGATTAGCTTTAATTGTAGCTACAATACCTCTAGCAGAAGATTCTGGTTGTCCTATTGCTGTAGGATAAAATAATCTATATTGAGACTTACCCCTAATAATATAGGAACTAATATTGTGTGTTGTTATATCAGAAATTCTTGTTTGTATTTGTTTTGATACAGTACCTAATTCTATATCATCAATTCTATCTGTACCTGCAATAGTTCTTAATCCATCAGGTGCTAAGAATATAATATCACCTGCAAATTCTTGAATACTTCCACCATCTATACAACCTATTTTTCTTGTAACTGCTTGTATTGCAAAGTTGGCCAAACTTGTACCAGTTAATTTAAATATTTTATCTTTACCAAATATAAATAAAGTATCACGAAATGTTTTAATACCTACAATTTCTGTATCTACTTTAATTACTCCACCGCCATTATTTGCTGTAAAGTCATTAGTTTGTGTAGGCCCCATAAAACTAAGTTGTTGTTTATTACTAGCATCACCTGCAAAAAATATATGATTTTTAAATACTTCTACAAATTTAAAACTTGCTGTACCTGTCGCATTAACTACACTAGCACTAAAAGAACTATTTAATATTTGTGGATTAGAAGTTCCTGTGGTAATAATAATATTATCAGTACCATCAAAATTAAACTCTCTAAATTCATAATCTCTAGTAGGTGTTCCTAAACTTGTAATAGTAGATGTCCAACTACCACTACCTGAACTTCCTCTATGAATACTACCACCTCTAGCTGCTAATACTACATCATTAAAAATAGCAGACATAACAACTCTTTCTGATGAAACTGATACTTGAGGAACTATGTTAGTATTATATTTTGTAGTGCCTAATATTTTTTTATAACCGCCTTCAATGTCTGGTTCAAAATTACTTAATTGTAAAGCTTCTCCCGGAGACATAGAGAACACATCTTTGTTTAAGATTAATCCTCCGCCTAAACTTACTACTGAAGGTTGTGTTGCTGCCATATTATGTTACAGTTAATACTGAAGTGTTGCTTGTTGTTCTATTAGAAGTATTAAGATTAACTCTAGTATCTTTCATATATTCAATATGATTTAACATTTCAGTTCTAATTCTTCTAACACCTTCTTCATATTCTGCATTAGATATATTAGCCATAGGTACATCATTTCTTAATTTATATAAATAATATTTTGCTCTATTAACTATTACATCTGCATAGATATCTGGTAAATCCATTGTATCACCATGTGCTGATAACTCTGTATGTGTTTTATAATATTCATAAAATACTGTGTAATCATCAAACTTAGGTATTGGTGATAATCCAAAACTTTTATGGTCAGGTGTTCTATATACAAATAAGGGTTTTCCATATTGTGAATCATTAGCTGCTACATCTTTTCTAAATGCACCTTGTAAAAATCCATCATAAGTCATGGGTTTTAATTTAATTGCTTCTTCTTGTCTTTTAACTCTTACATAATCTACATCCATATTAGTGGCTGTGCTTGGATTATTTAAAGTTATAAAAGTTGTAGCTGCAGTTGCTGTAAATGTTGTTGATAATATTTTACCATTACCAAAATCTGTTACTGTAATAGTAGTATTTAAATTTTGTGTTCCTTCTGCTGCAGTTCCTACTTGTACTTTAAAAGCTTGTCCTGTAGAATTTGTGTCTAAGGCTCTAACGGATATACTATATGTTTCTCCTACAATAGTTGATATAGATTGATGTGCTGCATAATCATTTAATCTTAATCTACCATTACCTGTGGAATTATAAGCTGCACTGCCATCCCCTGCTATTGTAGTCCAACTATTTATATTAGATGTAAATTCACCATTAGTAATTAAATTAGTAGGTGCTATTCTAAAAGAATCAAAGTTTGCTTTTCTAAATGCTGTGGGGAAATCATATTCTTGTTGTCCGGTTACTGCAACTTGAGTACCATCTGTATGTAACCAAGGCCACTCAATTTCTGCCATATATAAATCATTAATAGCTTTATTAATAAAATTTTTAGTAGAAGTTTGTACACCTCTGCTTGAACTAAAGTTAGAACTTGTAAGTTCCACTTCATTCAATTCATTTAATACAAAGTTAGTTAATTCTAAATATGTTCTTGTTGTTGCCATTTTTTACCCTGAGTTTGTTGTCTAAGATTTTCAACCTCTTTATCTGTCATACATGCTACCATACTGCTATGTACTTTATCATTAGAAAATTGATGTTCTATTGTTTGTTTTAGTAAATTCTTTTTTTCATTTATAAAAACTTCACAAACTTTGTATTCTGTAAAATCTATAAATTGATATGTAAATATTTTAGGAGTTACTTCTCCATTAAAAAGTATAATTAAAGTTATAAAAAATTTCATTTTTAAGAGAGGGGCTATAAAACCCCTCCCTACATAACCTCATATTATGAGATTGATACCTTCATTGCTTCTGCATCGCCTTCGCCATCACAATCAGCTAGAATTGCGAATACACGCACTCTTGCATCAATTGCTCCGGTGGCAATCACTAAGTCAATAGTGTCTGCTGCTGCATAGTAACGATAGCCAATAGATGTTGTTCCTAATGAACTATCACCTGCTTGGGCTCGTGTTACTTCCATACCTGCTGTTGGTGTCGATGCTGTTACAAAAGCATCCACATCCGCACCATCACCAAGTGATAATGTTCCAGAGTTACCTGCACCATCTGCAGTAAGTACATCTAGTCCTGCATACATACATAATGTATTTGCCGGTACTTCGAATACTTGGATAACATCGCCAGTTGCGTTAGTAATCTTAGAAAAGTCTACTATTTGTGTTACACTTCTGACATTCTTACCTACGGGTAAAGCTACAGGAGTTCCTGTATTACCTGATACTGTTAAAGTTCCCATTTAATCATTTCCTCCTATTAGTCTATTTTGATATGTGAAAGAACGAGAGCATTGTCTCTTAATACTTTTCTTCCAAATACATGAAGACCTCTAACTACATCAGAAAAAGTTTCAGGGTGTCTGATAACTTCAATCTTTGCGATGTGATTAGCTGTCGCTGTAGATGACATATGACCACCTAATACTTTGAAAAAACTCGCAGTTGAGCTTGTAGCAAAGTTGTTTGTCATATATACGTCCATGTTCATAATCTTACCACCGATAACTTTACCATTTCTTAATGGTGTTGCGTTACCTGTAGTGTCACTCATTAGTTTGCTAGATGCTTGACCTAATTGCTCCACAAATTCTGGACCACCTAAGAACCATCGGTTCTCTTCTGGTACATCAGATGCGTTTAACAATCTATTTACTTTAGAGATTGTGTCAACTGGGTCAATTTCGCCTGAAGCAAAACCTACATCTTGGTCTTCTCCAGAGCCTGAGTCTGCTCCTAGTAAGTGGTCAGGTGAAGCTGAACTTACACCTGCTACCATTGCTGCGATTACGTTTTTGTCATAAGCGTTCTTAAGTGCATAAGCACCAGAAGAAGTTGCAACACTTTCAAAGTTAACATGGGAATGTCTTTCCTCAATGTCATCAACTTTAAAAGAAAATGCGTTTGCTTGGTCGACAGTCAATTGGATTTGGTCATCAGTGATGTCTTGTGCATCAACAACCGCTCCTCTTGAATACGCACTAACAGAAATAGTAGGTTCTTTTATGATGTTTACTGTGTCT
>Ga0207896_1000031_pt1 | contig 35690 bp, 46 predicted proteins | sample LinPmetageLP36_FD_184049 | JGI IMG/M metagenome (GOLD analysis project Ga0207896, IMG submission 184049) | Marine viral communities from the Pacific Ocean - LP-36 (SPAdes) | ecosystem: Environmental > Aquatic > Marine > Oceanic | place: Pacific Ocean | collected 2010-06-15 | reverse complement strand
TTCTCATCCGCTTTTTTCTTTTCGGCCTTTACTACATTGGCTGTTTCAATCATTTTCCGAAAGTGGCTACCTTCGGGAATCATGGTTGGGTTCTTTGTCCACATGACTTTAGCCTCTTCGCCAATCAAGCCCTGATCTAACAGAGAACCAAATGGACAAGTCGTTCCTGCCCTCCACATCGCGTCAAACACACGGCCAGATGGATCGCCACATAGCACAGAAACTGATGCCACGCGCAAACCGCTTTGCCCTAGAACCCTAGCTAATTTAATACGCTCACAGTTCAAGTCTATTATAGCCTTACCTCTGGCAATGCCGAGGATCTGGGATTGTATTGCTATGGAGTTAGCCGTACCACAAGAATCATTCTGATTAATGTTTATTCCTGGCGCATTTGCAGTACCCACAGATTTATCTATAACAGTCGATGAAACGGTATTGGTATCTGCGGCTTTTGCTATTTCTGCATAGAGCAAATAGGAAACGGTAACAAAAGATACGATGAACCAAAAAAGTAAAGTTTTCTTTTTAACTTTCATTTATTCCCCCAAGAACAAAAGTTTTCTAAAGGGAAAACCTTGCAGCTTAACGTGCTACAACTAGACATCATTACTAATAACAAAAAAAACACAACTAAAATAGGAAGTGTTTTCCAGTAAATTCTGTTTCTAGGCATAACGAAATTTACTTCTCGTCTTTCATTATCATTCCAAGAACGCCGCAACCAAGGCCCACGAATATAAGCTCTCCAGCAAAAAGCACGCCGCAGCCAATGAGAATGATTCCAGCAGCACCCCAGGTGGATGGCTCTTTTAAACGATTTTTTATATATTCCATAGTATTATCCTTTCTAGTAACCTTTTTTCTTTCCGCCCTTTTTCTTTCCACCTTTTTTCATAATTCTTTCCTTTTGTTAAAGTTTCATTAAATTTAAAATTTCTAACAACCCAAATTGGCTTGCAATAATTACTGCTACTCCGCCCACTGCAAACCATTTTATCTGTTGTAAAGTTGCATGTATAGAATTTAAACTATTAATAGCTGTTTGGATTGATTCGTCGTGCTTACTTAACGTAATTTCAATTTGTTCTATTCTAGCTTTGCTCATAATTAAGCCATAGCCGAAGGACGCATACGGATACTAGATGATCCAATACGTGCTCTTTGATCCATAATTTTCATTTCTTCAACTCCTTTAGAATATAGAGATTGCCATGTACCAATTCTGGTATCTTCATTTAAATACGGAGCTGCTTGTAATAGAGAGCCATATAAATATAAATCAGGTGCATCTGTCAAAAGCCAGTTTGATGCGTTCGTGGCAGATAATGCTGGTATTTTACCATAATATGTAAGCTCAGTTGTATAAGTACTATCTGGGCTAGGTATTAACTCCACGCTTTCTCCAATAGTAGAAAAATAAACTGGTTTGCCAGCAGAAGAAAACCGACTTACAGCGTCACTAGCTTGGTTGGGCGTTAAGAACTCCAAAACAACAATTGGAGATGTGCTCAACTGGAACCTAATAGTTTCCTGCCAATCAGATGGAAAAGTTGTGTACGCTGTTGTAAGACTTGCATCAGATCGCTTAACCATTCGGTGGTCGCGTATTTGTCGATTCATTTGAGCCTCGGCAAGTGTAATAAAATCAGGAATTGCCGCTGTTAAATCATCTCGAAGAAGCCAATCAGCAATTGAAGCTTTTAATTCTGTATACGTTGTTAAACTCACAATCGTCCACTCCTAGTTCTAAAAACTCTGTTGTTACTATCGTTCATCCATTTCTTTAAAGCTACTGGATCGTCAGCAATGCCTTTTCTCTTTAGATCATAGTATACTGAAAGCGGAATGGAAGCAACTTTTGCAAGTTCACCAAATTTACCGGGGCGTTCATTGTAATTTCTTTTGTTATATTCAACCACACTAGATACGTCTTGCGTGGTTTCCACCACAAACTCTCCGTTAGATTTAACGTGCCAGTATTTTTTAATTCCGGTTAAAGGGTCACTATCAAAAAGTCTTTTTTGCATTTAAATCTCCTTTTAAAATTAAGGGCGACATATGCCGCCCTTAAAAATATTATTTAAGCTGTTGTACAATCAGCAACCAGGCCGTGAGCCGCTTGAGTATTTACAATCAAGCCACCTTCCCAGATTACCATTCGTTTTTCAGCATCGCCTGTTTTAGCAAGAACTTTTTGCTCGATAGGACGCAAGTTCGCAACTGAAACATACTCAGGATCAATTAGCCAAGTATCTCTAGCTCTTTGGAACCTGTTTGGAACTACGTTTAAAGTCCCAAAATCTGACATATAGACATCTGCTGTACCGATAATAGTAGTCGGTGAATCAGAAGGAGCCATATACCTTTGAGCTGCAATACCAGCAAAGCCAGAAACTGTGCCTTTATTAAAAGCTCCAACCATAAGCATAGATGGTTTTCCGCCATTACCGTAAGCGGATTGCATAACAGCTTTCACCATTGGCTCAGTCATAGCTCTCTGAGTGCCATCTGTTCTAGCTGCCGTTCCGTTAGCATTAACTGGATTTGCTCCATTTGCTCCACCGCCTGTTGATAAAGAAACATTCGCAGCAACCCAAGCACCTAGACCAGCAGTTTGCCGTGGTGTGTTTGGTGCTCCACCAATAGCAGCGGCGTTGTTAAGAAGCAAAACCGATTCTATGTCTCTTTTTAATTCACGTCCACGGTGTGCAAGTTGATAACTTAGCTCATTCGCCCTACCGGCCTTATCCTGAAACTCTAAGTTGTCAGCCACAATGACTGTACGTCTCAGAATCTGCGAGTAATTTCCAACACGAGTCGTCGCTGGAGTAGCGTCAAACGCCGTTACGTCATCGCCGTCAATTCTCGCTGTGGTTACTACTGCACCAAGTGCATCACTTTGCCAGTCAAAACGTGTATTTGATACCTTTGTGCTGCCAATATTTGACATAAATGGGGTATCCTCTGGAGAAATCATAGCAATAGTATTCGCTAAACTCTCCCTAATCCCGGCCGCGTTAAACGACGTGAATGTATTTGCAATTATAGCCATTTTTTATTCCTTTATAATTTTAAGTTTTTAATCATTTCAGCCGCGTCTGAAACACGACCGCTCTGCTGTAAACGCTGTTGCGCTCGTTTTAACTCAGTTTTAGGAATAGGCTGACTACCGCGAGATCCAGAACGTAAAGTTTTTACTTTTTGTTTCTTAGGCGTAGCTTTTGCCTCAGAAACTTTGTTAGCCCCTTGGTCGTATAACATGGCTTTTCTGGCCAACTTAACGAGTGAGGCATCTTGTAAGCTATTTATGGCAGATTCATCAAAACCTTCATTTAACAAAAAACTACGGAGTTCTGTTGACTCTTTTTGAGCTACAGTTGAATCACGCCATTGCGGAATTAGGTCGGGTAGTAACTCGCGCTGCCTATCTAAATATTGTGAATTTAAATATTCTACACGCTGAGACTCCAACTTTGCGACTCTTTCGTTTTCTTGTTTAATAGATTCCAATTGTTCTGCTTTTAGCTGTTTTTCTTTACGGTAATTAGTTTCTGCTATTCTCGCTGATTTAGGGTCCATATTAAATAGAGTATCCCAATCTGGCTCTGGCTGTTCCTGTTTCAATTGTTCGGCCAAGACCGGTAACATTTGAAGATACTGAGCACGTTCCTCTGAAACCTTCTGGTATTCAGCGTCAAGGGATCTGTTCCTATCAGCTAAAGCAGTGGTTTTTCGAGTATAATCCGAAGTTCGCAAATAACCCTTCCTCAATTCTTCAACCGTTTTCTCTTCCCCATTTACCTCTAATTGCACTTGCAATAGTTTCTCCAGGTCATAAGAAGTGTCTTCTGAATCGTCTTCTTGGTCATCTTCTTCCTCAGATTCGGCTTCAAGTGTTTCTGAAACATCTTCTTCAGACTCACTTTCCGCCATTTCGACTCCGTCTTGATGTTCTAAGACTTCATCTGGCGCATCAATTTGTTCAGCAGTATCCTCATCGGGTGCTATAAGTGAATTGATTGCTTGCGTAGCTTCTGTCATACCAATCCGCTGTGGGGTGTTGACTTCTGACATTGACTTCTTCTCCTATAATTTATTTAGTAAGTGGTTTACTAAGTGTTGCGTTATCGATCCATGCACGAAGTTTCTGTTTTACCATCTGTGTTCCGCGCATTTTCATAAAAATAGCCTCACGGCCACCTATATCTCCATCACTAGAAGAATTAAACATCTCCCAGTAATCACCTTCAATCTCGCTTAAAAACCGCTGAAAATCAACATCGTCAAGCAATCTTTTAGCAAAATGACCGTCATCTACAATTTCTTGTGTGGTTTTAGTCATCAATAGCACCTTTTATTACTTCCGCTTGAGACTTTAAAACTTCTCGATCAATTGCCAGATCACCCTTTATCTTCTCAACGTTAATTTGCGTGCCGTATTTAGCTTTCAATTCTTCGGTCTTCATTAAAATATCAGCCTCCAACTCGTCACGCTTTCTATCGTCTTCCATTACCATTTTTTCGCGTTGCAATTCTAGGTCAGCCATTTTCTTCTGAATATCAGCCTCAATGTCTTTAATCTGAACTTGCACAAGCATTTCATTAATATCCGGCTTTTCTTCTTCTTGTGGCGGCTGGAATTGCTGCGGATCGTTCCAGAATTGAGATGTATCCTTAAATCCAGATAGCTCAGTCATAGCTTTTAACGTGTTTGACAGTTTACTAACATCGGTCAAAGGATTCTGAGCACCCATAGTTTGCATTGCCTCTTTCTGCATTTCACCAATCTGGCGTAACATCATCATACGCTCGGTATCCGTACCTCGACCAAGAGCTACGTTTACAGATACATCCATATTCGCATCCCAAACCCTGGGATCAATCGGCACAAACTCATTTCTAAGTTTAATCATTCGCTCCTGATCTTGGTGCGTTGTTATAAGATGTAATATTAATTTATATAAATCCTTCATGCCAGTCTCAGCAAAAATACGCGCTATTAACTCAATGTGCTGCTGCGCAGCCGATACAGTAGCATTAACAGCGGAAGCTGTAGAAGATTGCAGCGCGTCGGCATCTAAACCAGCCGCTGCTCTGGATATTCCAGTGCGAGATTGCTTAACGTCATCCATATAATTAAGCACTGGGAAAGCTTGCTGGCCAACAAATGGCATCGCTAAAGGTGTAACTTGCCCGGCAGCTCTCTGCCTAATAATCGCACCCATTTCAGTATTCATTACGTCTTCAATATTCGCCATTCCCTCAACAACAGCCATTCGAGGGTGAATAGACATCGCCAAACTATCTAACGTATTACGCAAAATCACCGATTTAATACGCTGAATATCGCCAACAATATCAAACATACTTAGCCCATAAAAATCATGTGGCTCTGGATCGGGACAAAACGATGCAAACGGAGCCGCAGAACACGGCTCATTTAATAATATTTTATTAGCATCTCCGGCAGTACAAATCTTACGCAATTCAGAAACGCCATCGCCATCAAAATCAATACGTATGTAATTCTCAATGTATAAAACTTTTCTCATTGCGTCATCGTCACGCTGGCCAGTTGCATTTTGCAATGCCGGGTTCCTGGTGTATCTCTCCACATTGAAATCCATGTCATCTGTCGTGGATGACAGCCCCACCATCTCCTCCTCTTCGTACCCCATCGCAACCAACTCAGACACAGTTACAATACGACGATGTGCAACATATTCCGCTGCATCAATAGACTTAGCACGCCTGTCAATTAAAAACTCCTCCGGGGGGATGCTTTCAATCTTAACCTTGCCATTAGAACTTTCACGCCTCACCGTAACATCGTAAAACATAGGCGGAGGAACAGAAACAGGCTGTCCCGTTTGAGGGTCAATCATCTCCTCCATTTCCTCAGAAACAGTGTAAGACTCCGTAATCTCTACATCGCTATCAGGATCAGACATTAACGCACTCAACGCCATTTCCTCCAAACCAGTCAATTTATCGGTACTAATTTTTACGTCGTCGTCCCAATATGCCTTGATAATGCCAACTTTTCTAATCAACGCATCTTTAAACGCGCTGTACATTACTAAAAATCCCTCATTATCGCGATTTACAATGTAATTAGCGTAATCTGACGCTTGCTCCGCTGCCGCGACATCCTCCGGGCCATTAGGGGCATACTCAACAGTCTTATCTGAACTCGTGAAAATACGCATTAAGCTTGGCAATATAGACTGAACAGTATCACGCACATCCATCGACACAACTTGCGACCGACCATCCTCCTCATCGCCAAACGCCTCGCCCCGGTAATATTTAGTGGCAGTAGCACGGCTTGGCGAAACAGTATTGTCACTATAATCAACAGCGTCATCAATTTGGCCAGCGAGAATACCCTGCAACTCGTCTTCGGTCATCTCACCTTCAACCGCTATGTCGTCTTCGTCGCTATACTCCATCTAATTCTCCTGTTGAACAGATAATAATTTTATATACCACCTTTTTTATTTTTTGCCTAGTAAGCTTTTTTGCTAATAATCTTGGGGAAAATAACCAAACTCATTAACATCATTTCCATCAAAATAAACATCTCGCACCTTTACTTTTTTTGAAATAACTTTTCCTGCGTCATTCCCTCTTTGACCGTAGCCACTAGATCCATGTAATTCCGCATATTTTGGGCTTAACGTAACAAAATCACCTTTGTTTATAGAACTTATGTTATTTTCATTTGGAACAGCTCTATATATGGTAACTTCCGCGTCTGGATTACCGCGCATTTTCTGTATTATCCTGTAGCTTTCCCGATTTGCTCTGCCGTATTCATCGTTAGCAAATCTTGGACCTTGTGCGTAAAGCCTTGATCCGTCTCTTCCATAAAAATCGCTTGGATACCCGCCAGATCCACCAGTTACCGATTTAGTTACATCATCTAATCTAACCGGATATTCACTTTCTGGACCTCGTGGCTGGTGAGACCCACGATAATCTGTATTAACAACAGTACGTGGTGCATGTGGATCATAACCAAATCGGTCGATGTTAGCTTGTCTACGCATATCAGCGATACTGGTTGTGCTTTTATTTACACCACTGGCTCCCTGACGTATATTTGCTACATTAGACGCAGCACCAGATAACGCACCTCCAGTTGCCGTCAATGATTCCTGCAATCCCTTTGCCGCTGCTAAAGCAGTCTTGGCTCCGTATTTAGCGACAATGCCTGCTGGCAACACAACTCCGCCAATCTCAATTAAACTTTCGCCAAACTTATTATTACCAGCCGCCCTCATGGAACGCTCCATGCCAGCAACGGGATTTATCATTGACGCAATCTTCCCAGCCGAACTTACCTTACCGGGAATACCAGTCGGACCCAATAGCGAATTAGCCGCGCCAGAAAGCTTACCAATCAAGCCGCCAGTCTTGCGGCGTAACGCTTTTGTCCTGTTCTGACCAGCCTCCGCAGAGAAAAAATCTAATATACTCGCCACTATACCTCTTCACGCCTATATAAACATACACAACTTCATATCAAAAATACAAATTTTAAACAACACCTTTTATATTACGCTTTAAAGGACGCGCCCACGCGCCCAACGAAGACACACCGTAACGCATCGTTGTGTTATCGGTCGCCAAACACAGACACACCGCATCAGCTCTGTCTGGCGAGGCTATCTTTCGACGCTTCATGGCATCCTTCGACTCCACCTGGATCTTGCCACTCGATGTAAAAAAATAACGCGGAGCAACTAACTCCGCAAATAACAAATCATCATTGGGTAGCTGCACATCCATCCCGGCAAGCCACGCTTTCGTTTTAAACCACAGCTCGGCACGCAAATTTAAATACGTCTGCTTGCTCGACGACGCTTCCGACACATTCAAACCACGCGCAGGCAACTCCAACTCACGCAACCGGTCCAAAACACCAGCACCAAAGCCATTGCTGTCAACAATAATCTCCACGGGACGACGACTTGGCGACACTAAATCATATTCCGCCTTAACCGCACCCGTAAGCTGCATCAAATCCAAACCCCTCCACACAGTCAAAGGATGTATCAACGGACCCTGCCTCCGACACAAAACAGAGCTATCGCCACCCTTGCGCGCGACATCCAAACCCCAAATCGCTGTAGTAGTCTCGGCAACCTCAACTTTATTCTGCATCGCGTGGTCAACAAAACTCACCGGAATAACCGTATCCTCCTCAGATGGCGGAAAATTACCCAATACCCTAACGTGATACGCCGGGGAATCTTCGCCATACCTAATCTTCATGTCATTAATAAAATCATCGCTAACCCTGGGCGATTCCATGCACGAAACATGCATCGTGGTCCAAAACTCCTTCAACCTGTGATGCGTGTCATAAAAAAACCCAGTGTTACGAGTGGGGTTTCCCGTCAACACAGTCGTCGCACTGTGGCCAGACATAGAACCAGACGCAGCCTCAAACACAGACTCAGGAATACCACTCGCCTCGTCAGCCATCAATAAAACATGGTCAGAGTGTACGCCAGCTAACGCCTCCGGCTGCTCCTGCCTCGATGTCCTACACGAAATAAACGTGCTCTCGTTCTTACCCTTCAACTCAATGCGATCAGACTTGATCTCCAGCAACTCACTAAAGGGCGGCTTCAAATTTTTTGCAATCGTCTTCATCTCAGCAAATAACGCGTCAAATAACTGCGCGGAAGTCGGGGCAGTAATAACAGTCTTAGACGGGCTGCGCATCAAAACATGCCACACAGCCGCCATAGCAGCACCAGTAGACTTGCCAACACCGTGGCCAGACCTAACAGAAATACGCCTAATGTCCTTATCAGCAACCGCCTCCAAAAATTCAATTTGCCACGGGTCAGGCTCAACGCCAACAACCTCGCGAGCAAACCGAACCGGGTCATTCATGTAACGCTGCATTAATTTTACAAACGGGTTCTCGCGATAATTTTTTTCATTCATGGCATTCTCCTAAAAAAATTTTATTATATCCAGCCAATTTGTGGCAACTTAGTTGATCCTGTCTCCCAAACAAACCACGCAAGGCACATCATACCACCTTTGTATGACTGGCCATCTTTCAATAAAGACATTCTGCGAGAAAACACCCAAACCCTGGCTGGCGGATGACGTTGGAAAAATTCGTGACGGGCAACGCCCTCCAAAAATGTTATTTTTAAAAGTAGGGCAGTTTTATGCCTAGATATTGTTTGCGCGTGCTCTGCCATCAACAAAGACATTTTATATGGTGGATTTGTTATAATATTATCCCTCTTTTCACGCTCAAACAAAAAGTCTCTGCCAGGTACACCATAACCTCGATCTACCAGGTCAGAACTTTCCACAGTGTAACCGCGTTCCATTAATCGCTTACTAATGTGGCCCTCTCCGCAACAAGGCTCAAATATATCACCCTTAAACGATTCCACAGATAATAACGCATCCGTAACATGCGAGGGTGTAGCATAATAATCATCCTTCTGCCTGTCTCCACGCAAATTATGGCCCATTAGTCTCATTCCAGATTCAAGTGTCACAGCATTCTCCTAAAAAAATTTTCAAAGGGGTGGGGGGTGGTACGTCGGTACGTGTTGGGGACCTTCACATTTACACCCCAACGAAATAAAATAAGGGGGGGGTAAAAGACAGATATATACCTAGATCGACCCGTTTGTCCGATAATACTTATTATGTTAACTAAATTATCAAGGTAATTATGTAACAATATCAATGACTTAGCCAATTTCTCCCCAATAATATGTTTATTTATAGGACACTTTGCCCAGTAATAGGTCAGCATTGTTGACCTATAATAAGTAAGCAATGTTGACCTATTGCTCCCGTATGCGCGCGTCGTGTCAATCAATGTGCTTTTTCTTCGTTATCATCGCTATTATCCTTAACAGATTCCAGCACTTCGTGCTTAACTTCTTCAGCTACAACATCAATAACATCTGCATTATTAGCCAACAATTCGTGAGCTTGAGCATGTAAATCTTGCACACTTATGTTAACATTTACGTCCCTTTGACGCACGTCATACACTGGAGATAACTTCGATGCTATCCACTTATCTGTATCAACCTGTAATCTTGCAACGTTCACAGAGCCAATATCAGCCGCCTGTGCAGTGTCTACGGCTCTGTTGGCGTAGAAATGCGCTGAAGCGTGCATAGCCTCCTCGTAACGCCCTCTGCGTCCCTCGTGACTATCTAACCACTTATAGAAAGCTCTCCACCCCATTCCCATCTCTGAAATGAAAGAACGCACTGTCATTCCATTTGAGATCCTGTCAAAGATTTCTTCCTCTCCGATCGTTTCCAATTGCTTAACTCGTGCTCTCATAATTGCACCCATTATTCTTCTCCTTCTGTTTTAATCATAAATTCGCCACCTAAAGCAGCGTAACCAATCTTATCTTGCCAAGAGTCTTCGTGGCTGATTGTTTCCAGCAACCTAGATGTCTTTAGCCAATCCATCATAAGAACCACGTGACCCTCGTTAATGTTTCCATCAACTGAGTTTAGTATAATATTCCATCCTTGTGCAATTCGCGTGTGGTTTAACTTTGCATCGCCATAAACATTAGCCCGGTCAACATTAATCTTTTTACCGGCTTCTGTTAGTAAATCGTTACGTTTCATTGTTTCTCCCTAAAATGGTATCTCGTCTTCATTATAAACTGTCTTACCTTTTACCGTAATGTTTTTAATCTTTGCATCTGGAAAGCTTTCAATTGCTGTCTTTAGAAAATGTGCAGCGTTACTCGCTTTAATAATTCTCGCCACGTCTTCCCAGTCGTAAACTATCCAGGTCGGATATTTCTCACGCAACTCTTTAGCTTGAGCCATTGCCACGCAAATTATATCCCCATCAATCTCGATGGCGTAACAATGTTTTGGTAGTGGCTCGTGACCATTCTTAATTGCGTTCCTCTCCAACACGTCCCAACCCTTAATTAATTCCAACGCAATCTTGTTAACTTTGATGACATCTTCCGCTTCGACAGCTTCCCCTAAATTCTCGTAAGCTTGGCGAAACATTCCAGCTAATTCTGGCTGCACATTTGACGGCAAAGTATCGCCCCAAATTAGCATCTTTTCTCGTGCCTTTTTATCCAGTGGTTCGAGCTGTCCCCAGATCGATGCCGGAATAGGTTTACTATCTTCGCCAGTCGCATCAAAAGTCTTTCGATCTTTTATTTTCTGTGCTGTGTATTTTCTGTTAGCCAATGTAAAATCTCCTTACCTTTTCCCCACCTTGAATCATTCAAATTTTCCTTACCTTAATCACCCCCCCACCCCCCCACACCCCTAGTAGGGGGTGGGGAGGTGAGGAAATAGTGAACATTACCCACAAGGTGGGGAGATTTTCCCCACCCAGAAAGGAGACATATTTATCACACTATCACCCTCCTGCTTCCGACACATTTATCCATTCTCCCACAAAAATAACTTCCACTTCCCTGCCCTGACGCTTAGCTAAATACTGCTCATTTTTGAGTACATTGGTGCTAATCCACTGCTTTAATATGGCTGAAATTCGGCTCTTATCTGCCCTCTTTTTTATGTCTAATTTTAGCACTTCTGCGACCGCTGAACCGACCCAATGTTTAGCCTGAGAGGACGCTCTAAATGGCTCAGTTTGGGCTGCTGTATCGACTAATTGTTGCACTTCCATAGCGTTTCTGGTGGTGATTCCGTCGAATAAATCGGGTAGTTTGTAGGGCGTTGCGACACCCACATATTCCCCATTTGCGATTTTGTAGCCTATCATTTTTCTGTATACGGCTTTGTTTGAGGGCGGCGCGAGGTTTGCTTTTCCGTCATCGCACCGGAATATTCCTAGCGAATCCTCCTCCTGCACGCCCAGTTTCATGGCTTCTTCTGAGGATATTTTATTGATAACTCTGGCTGCTCGTGCGGCTCCTATTAGCGATCCAGCACCTCGAACTGAGTCTACATTTGCCTCTTCCCCGTTGCCTTTTCGGATGTGGTGGACCAATCCAATCGCGCAACTTGTCTCGTCTGCCACACTTCTTATCTGAGTTAGCACGGTATTTATGGCCACGTTATCGTTTTCCGACACCGAATGTGCTCCGACAAATGGATCAATAAAGACGCATCCAATGTTTCTCCGGGGTATTTCTTGGATGAGGTGCTCAACTAAAGCTTGGTTGGGAATAACGCCGTCGCGTGTCTGCGTTGCGAATGAAAGCTGGAAATCACGTCCGGCATCGAGGAATAATCTGCCCCTAATTTCTTCTGGCTTTATGTTATAGTGGCCCATCGCTGCTAATATTTTTCGTTGCATTTCCTCAATTGGGTCCTCCAGGTTAACGATCCAGACGTTTGATTGCTCGTGTACTTCCTCACCGAGAAGGTTTTTCCCGGTACAAATTGCGAGTGCCTCCACTATTTGTAGTGACGTTTTACCAACTCCACCGGCGGATGCCAACACGGAAACAAAGCTCCTGAGATAATGTTTGTCGTAAACCCACCTCCTTCGAGGGAGCAGCATTTCGTTAAACATTGTATATTCGGTTGGCCAGTCACTATCGCTGAGATCAACTGGGTTTGATATGTCTGGAACCTTTATAAGCTCGGCATTTTGTATGGCTTCGTTTAATTTATCTGAGCCAAACTTCATTAAATAGTCATTTGCGTCCAGAGTTTCCGGGTCTAGCTTACCAAATGCAACCGATGCAATTGTTATATCGTTGCTATATTTTAAATTTTCAGACGTTTTCTCCACGTTTAAGTCTGGATCTGCACATATAATTATGTGTGATTTTCGGGGTGCTACGAATGTAGACATCCCAGCTTTGCCAAATGTACACACGACATTCGCTGCTTTGCCAACCACTTGCATTACCGACAGCGCGTCCTCTGGACCCTCCGTTAATATAAACGGCAGCTCCGTATTGAACTTTGTGTGCATTGAGCTGCCGGAAATAACACCGCGGCTGTATTTTGATACGTCTTTGTGGGTGCGTTTATTCCCTTCAGCGTCGATTAATACCGACTGAACACCAGTGACATCGCCGTTTATATCTAATGCCGGGAAGATTAATGCCGGGCCTCCGTAAACATTCGGGCTGAACTTGGCTGACTTTGTAGCCGTTCTCGCATTTATCGCTCGACTATTTAAATATAATAACGCTGGACGCACTGCGTCTTTGTTTTTTGGCGATATTTCAATGCAGCTATCCCATATCGCCTGGGCTTTTGTGATTTTATCTTTACGGCTTTCAGCGTCATTCTCTATTAAATTTTTCTTAACCAGGCGTTGTATGAGCTTAGTCATCTCGGAGGCTTCATATGGAGCCTGCTCAGAGCCTGTAAGCTCCTTTGGGCTTTGTAGGCCACGCGAGAAACCGCTTCCCATAGTTGATTTAATCTCGATGTCGTTTAGGCCAATGGCTTTTGCTGCTGTAGATATGTCTAGCAGAGCTGCATCTACGTCCACGCCCTCAAAATGTGAGTGCCTGCCTATAGAAAATGCGGCTTTGTTTAATATTTCATTACGCTGACCCGGTGCAGAGATTGCGATTTCGCTGACGCAATTCTCTTTGACCTTGGTAAAATATTGTATACTCATAAATGTCTTCCCCAAATTTAGTGAAGCCACCGCCCTAAAGCGATGGCCATACGCTTATTTAAAGTCGTCGAAACTTACTTCAGCTTCAACAGCTTTCGCCTCTTTGGGCGGCTGCGCTTTTGATTTGGGGTCTGTATCCCAGTCGCTTATGGTAAATCCAAGGTCATATGACGTGCCTTTGCCAACCTTAATTGGTGTAGATGCACTAACTTTGACAGTTGGTATTTTACTTTTAAACTCCGGGTGTTTCTCTGCTTGGTTGTATAGTTTGGCAATAAACTGACCTCCCCAAAACCCGTTGGTGGAAAACACTGCCTCAACGCCATCATAAAAGCACGTTACCTCAAAACCCTGCTTGTAATCGTCTGCCGGCTTTGGCGATGGGTGAGATGTTGATTCCCACTCAACCCAATCTCTTATTCCAACGTCGATCTTTAGCCACCCAAACTTTACGTTTTTTATGTCAATCGATATACCTTTTGACATATCAACCTTTGTCTCTTCGTCGCCAGTTTTAATAGTCCACGTATTCGATGGGGCTTTTACTCTGACATATGAAAATGTTTGATTTTCTGTATTTCCAAATTCTATTGGCATTTGTTGTATCCTTTTTTAAAATGATTTTGTGAATTTAAACGCCCACCTGGGTATTTGAAGTGTAGTTTGCTCTCCAAATCCAGTTGGGTATTCGCCTGATATTTTAGCATTGGCCATCTTTTCCAACGCATAATTTACGGCTGCACGACCTTCTATCAGTGAAGTTTCATCCAGTTCGTAAATTCCTGTAGCGTAAGGTGCTACTTTTTCAACGGCCACAAAGATAAAGCGGTCGATCTCGTAACCCTCTGTCTCCATAACACGTCGGTAAAATGCTTCTTGTATGTGATATCCAAAATTAGCGCACGATTTGCCAAATCCTTCGGGCGATGCATCAATCGTTGTCTTTAAGTCTATTATGGCACTAATGTCCTTACGCCAGGCATCTGGCCGAGACCTCACCTCTACCTTGTGATCTGGGTCTGTGTTAAACACAGATGCCTCCACAACTAAATCTCCGCTGAGTAGATTTTTTACGTGGGTGTTTGATCTCACTGAGTCAGCTATTTTCTGAACGTGTTGGTAATCTGGCTCCGTCAACACGACTGCCCCGTTTGCGTGGGCCTCGATCTTAGCGTCTTCCCACGCCTTGCCACGACGTGTGGCCGGGCCACATATCACTAAGTTTTTATTATCTGGCTCCAATACGAGCGTGTGCGTAGCCGTTCCAATTTCCATTGCAATAGATTGCTTTACCTCACCGTACTTCCAGTGGCCCAAGCTTTTTTGTGCAACCGTTTTAACGGCTGACGCGCTTATAGCTTCCGACTGGTGGTATTCTTCGTTACTCATATCCAATTTAATCACGTTGATTACTCCCATATTTGGCAATTAATAGGCTTTCCGCCCGGTGTTCATCCTTTTTACGCTTTAGCTGATTGGCTAATTGTGGGTAATTTCGTATGGCCAATAGACGTGCAGCATCTTTATCTTTTGGTAAATGAAAGAATTTCTTCCACTGAACAGGTCTCACGAGGGTAAATGGAATAAGTGACAACGCCACACACGTTTGAACTTGGCCAAATGCTAATCCCAACTTAAACATCGAAACAACGCCCTGGCGTGGCATTGCTTGTTGCTTTTCTATGTAAATATGTTTGATTTTTACTGACGTGAGGATGTCTAACAATGCGTGAACATCCACCCCACCCTCTGTGAAGATTGGTAAATCGTGGGTCTCTGCAAATCCGTCGGACACAACAGAGACACCGCCAGTACGATACCCTGGATCAATGCCACAGATCAATTCGTTTCACCGTCTGTCGAAAGTTTGATGCCCTTTACTTTTAGGTATTCTCGCATTGCAGCTTCGGCAATCGAGGCCATTGGGATGCGATCCCTTATGCTGAGTAACTTTACTCCGTCTAAAACCTCGCCACGTATCCTCCAGCCGATTTGCCTGACATCAGAATTTTCCAACTTTTTGTCAAAATAATCCTTGAGATCCATTTTATCTATTGTTTTCATTTTACTTCTCCATTGTTGCTGGCGTGTGGCCACCTTTTTGTTTGAGCGTGCGTGCGTCCCAATCCATTACACGCAAAACATTCCTCCCAACTAACATCACCAGTGTTGAATGGATTAGGCTCTAACGTCCACCCTTTTCCGTCACAAGTAACACACACGATAGGCGATGGAACCTTACTTAAATTTAGCATCACAATAATCCTGTGAAATGGCCCAATAAAAACCATGACCCATATAAAATTATAAAAAATAAAACTGTTGCAACGCCATCTTTAATCCATTCAAGCATTTCAATAACCTCCCTTGGCTCTTAGTAATGTTCGTTTATACGCCCACATTTTAGACTTTGCGTCGTTCACAATGCGCTTGTCGTTAGACTCTTGTAACGTGCGTGCGTGACGATCAATCTGAACTTGAAGCCAATCTTTCAATTCACTTAGCCTCATTTTCCAGAACCTCCCTCAATAAATTTGCCATGATTTTAACAACCAATTTCCTGTCTTGATTGGTGTATCGTTCCCCACTGTAATCATATGTCAATATCATTGACTTAATACGTGATTGCAATGGTGCTTTGACCTCAGTGTTAAATAGCATTATGCAACCCTCTGTGATTTTTTAATACACGCTTAATGAGTGTGTGAGCATCTTCGTTACGCCCTCTCAAGAGCATATCATATGCCCAAGCCAAATTACTCATATCATTCTTATCTAAATTTCCCTCAATAGTTGTTTCTGCTATGTTTGTAGCAATAGGCTCTGGGGTTGTGGTGACTTTAAATTTTACCGCCAATTGATTAACCTCATTTCTTAACCCTTTAATTAATTCTTGAGCCTCAAGTTGTGTGTATTCGTATTGACCTTTTCGAGATAAGTTGCCCAACAGTTTAATTGACTTGTGAGCTTTAGGTAAACGGCTATCGAGCAACCGCCTAAATGTTTCTCTCTTAATGTTGTCCATTATATTTCTCCCTTTATAGCGATATTAAAAAAATCAAAATTCCATGAGCAATTGAGGCAATGAAAACACATAATAAAACGTCTAATATGTTTTCAATTCTCTCAACTCGTAACCGTTTTTTGTGGTCACATTCCATTATGCGACTTCTTCAATAGATTGATTATAAAGATCTCTACAATGATCTTCGCTTTTATTTACTATTGCATCAACAAATTGATCTATCATGTACCCGTCAAAATCTTCAAATGACCCTACACATTGACGAAATGTATCGTAAGCATTTATACGAACATTCTCAACAGCATTTTCATCAAACATCTCAGTAAATTTTATTACATTTTCTTCTGCGTCTCTCACTTGTTGATCCGCAGCATCAGACAATTCTGATTCTTCTGCTTGAAGAAGCATTAGCACATCTGTCTCCATCTCAGTAGTCGCACAAAGGTGATCAATTTTCTTTGTTAGTTCCAAATAAAGAATATAAGATGGTATGTGATTCATTAAAAATTCTCTTTGATAATCTTCCATTTTATCTCTCCCTTGTTTGTTTCTATACATTACAGATAAGACATTGGTTAACGTATTGCAAGCTTAAAGCAAGCATTTTGTTAATATAATTATATATGTGATAAAAAAACCCACCCAGCTTTCACTGAGTGGGTAGGGAGGAGGACATTATGTATAAATAATACGAGAATGTACCTATATTCTATTTTAAAAATATCATACAATCAACACTTAATTGACAATTCGAGCTAAAGCGTTCACTATTCAGAAATATATTTAGGAGAGATATTATGGATGATAAAACACAAGAATTAGTTACAGAGCTTAAAATAGCTTGGCGTAGTCAAAATCCAGGTGCTGTAAGACGCATATGTGAAGAAGCTGCAAGCAAAATCATTGAGCTAGATGCACTTGTACCCACTAAAAAGAAAAAACTAGAGCGCGTTTAGTTAAGTAACCCTTTTAGAAAACCTGCGTATGGGTTTGTATTAATAAAACTATTGTCTTCTCGCTGTTTACCTCCAACAACTCTGCCCATTGCTGGAAAACTTTGCTCTAACAATCTGGACATTCCGCCAGTAATTTCAGCGTCTTTTCTGCCTTTTTCTCCAAAAGATTTTAACAGCCCAAGCTGGCTATTTAAACCTTTAACTGTGCGTGGCTCTCCCAACATTTTAGCTAACGCAATTTGAGCATCTTTTTGGCGTGTTAAATCTGGTTCACTTCCAGCTTGTCCTATTCTTTTTAAAATACCTCTAGCGTCCATGTCTACTATTGTCTTTTTATTTGTTGGATCTAAGTTTCCTATCATTTTATTATACGCATTTCTTGAATAAGTAGCGGAACCTTTTTTAATATGAGAAACTAACAGCAGTGGATTTGTTGATTTTTCAAAAGCTGCAAATATTTTTTCTGCATCTGCATCACCAAGAACAAGTTTTAATTTCTTTCTCATTGACTCGGAAGACGTGCTTTTAACTATTTCAGCAGCTTGCAAAGCACTTTCCGCATCTGTCCCTGCTAACCTGGTTTTGACGTTACTAGCCATTTCATCAAATTTGTTTCTAACAGCTTGCTTTAGTGCGTCACGTTGCCCTGCACTCATACCTGAAGTTGCAAGTTGAAAATCGTCAAAAGTTAACGAAGGTTTAAATATCATAGATCCTAAATCTACTGCTAGTTGTCGCTCAATGTTGTCTTGACCAGAACTCCTAGCTAATTTGTAAGATGGATTAATGCTATCAAGTTCTTTTCTAATTTCTGCTGACATATTAGCGTAGCTATTTTTTAGAGTAGGGTTGTCTGTAAGTGCTCTACTTTTACCAAATAGATCACGAGTAATCATATCTAGTTGCTCCATAGTAGGCTTAGATATTGCATTAGTTTGCATAATTCCTTCACTGTTTTGGGATTGGTATACATACCAACCATCGTCTAATGCTACTACCGCTTCATCGCTCATGTTCTCTTTAATTTTAATTGGTGCAACACCTTCGAGCTTAGAAACTTTATTTGATGACGTTATATCTTCTGGACTTAATTTTTGCATTAATTGTTTTAAGTTATTTGAAGCTGTTGTATTCCAAGGTATAGAAACCTTATACGCTTCATTATATAAATTTTTTCTGTTTTGAGATGTAGAAGACGATATATTTAATTTTTGACTAGCTTTTCCTCCGTCAGCCCCACCCATAATAACGTCTAATTCTTTGTTAAGGTTTTCCCCAGCTTTTTTAGCGTTTGATTCTAGCTGGTCAATTATTATTTTTTTACCGGGTCCAGGAGAATTTGCTATAGTGTCTGCCACGTCCATTGTTTCTCTTGAAAGTCCTGCAATAGTATTAAGTTCACCAGCAGCTTTATTAGATACCACAGAACTAGAAACTATTTCATCAACAACTTCCGCTGCATCTTTATTTAATTCTGTTTTACTTACTAAAGATGATTGTGATTTTGGGAAAAAATCTCTTATTTTAGTTAGTAATGGTTTTGAAAAATGTGCAAATGATGGTCCTAAAATTCCAAAACCACCTGCAAAACCACCTTGCAAAGCTCCGCGCTCAATAGCATTTTTCTTTCTTTGCTCAAAAGAATCAGCGTCTTCCATTGCACCTTGAAAAGCACCTTCTCCTGCCCACCCAATGCCAGAACCTAGTGCTCCAAGTGTTGATCTTTTAAGTATAGACGAGCCAGCCATTCTTAATGCGTTTGGCAAAAGAGCACTTACTGCTGGTACTGCTGTTCCAACCGCCCCAGCAAACCTTAATGTGTTAGAAGTTTTAGGGTATACTTCTTGCATTGCTTTTCTATTAAGTCTTATATTTTCACCTACATTAGTGTCAAAACCAAGCTTATCAGAAACAAACTGAGCTGCCCTGGGAATACCTTCGCCAACAACAAATGCATTTTCGGTAAGTTTATTTAAAGTTGAAAGTCCAGTGGGTGCTTGATCAATAACGTCTTTGTAAAAACTTTTCTTAGAAACTTCACCAGCGTTTCCATTTTCTTTTAAAATTTTAGAAATTGTTGCTAAATCAGTAGTTGCGTAACCATCTCCAGATAAATACGTTTTAACTCCATTTTTTTCTACTATTTTTCCACCGTCGTCCATATATTTAATATTGCCGTAAGTTCCGTCCATTACCTCTTTTGCCGAACCTACGCCATACTTTTGCTCAAAGTCGGCAACAAGGTCTGGATTATTGTTTAGCCATTTTTTAGCATTTTCTATATTTTTTACTTGTTCGGCCATTTTAATTACCTTTATTTTTATAAGTCAGGAACTTCAATTTTTTCTGGTAGCATAAATTCACCACGGTAAGCCAAATTTGTTTTTTGCAATAAAGTTAAAGATATATTGCGTAACTCCATTAAAGCTTGTTTTTTAAGTTCTGGAGATGAACTGGAATTGAATTTTACTAAAGCTTTTGTTGCGGCATCGCCTTCTTTTTCTGTTATCTGTCCACCACCCTTTAAGCCTTGGAAAGCTTGTAAAAACAATTTACCGTTAACTTGCTCAAATGCTGCTTCTAACGCATTTGCTTCTGCTCCTAAAAAACCTAAACTAGCAGCCCAACCTTTAATATTACCACCTACACCAGAAATAACTGCTAATTCTTCATTAGGTACTGCTAATATATCATCAATCGCAGTAATAAGAGATCCACTGGTTTGCAATGCTATTATATCAGTTTTCAATTCTTCTTTTTGTTCTTTAATTCTGCCTGAAAGTTGAAACATAACTGGAGCTAAAGCTGGATCAGTTAGTGCTCCGTTCATCGCGTTTTGCATTATTTTATCGTAATTAGCCATAACTTCCGATACGCTAAATAATGTTCCGTCAGCTTTTAAAGTAGGGTTTGTGTTCATTGTAGAAAAAAGAAGATTATTTCTTTCCCTAGACGCTTTCTCAGCTTCAGCTTTTCTACGTTGATCTGCTCGATCGGTGAAGTCACGCATAAGATTGTTTAGAGCGTTACCTTCACGACCCTGAAGCGCAGCACCAGCGTCACGCAATCCAGCAAATGCCATCATACGTTTCTGAGTTTTGCTGAGAGACTCGTACATGCCAGGCTTTTCAACTGGTGTTGAAGCCGGAGGAGGAGTCTTGTTAACAACAGGTTCGTTAACAGTGCTTGATATGGACCCACCTTCCCCTGCCGACCCATCACGTGCAGTTTCGCCAGTAGTATCTAATAAGCCAGACGGTAATTCCTCAACAACTGGACGTAAACGTGGTCTAAGTTTCTCCTCGTTTAATTGATTTTGGTTTTGCTGTCTTAACGCTCCATACATATCTTGCATGTTCATTGAGCTTAAAATGCCTGACTCGTTGTTGCTTTCCGCGTTTAATTGATTTTGGTTTTGCTGTCTTAACGCTCCATACATATCTTGCATACTTCTTGAACCTAACACGCCAGACTGGTTGTTGCTTTTTGCGTTAAATTCTTGCTCGGCTCGTAAAGCATTTTTAGCATTTATCGCATCCATAGCACTAGAAGTTTCCCCGGCATCATACCTTGATCTAGCTGCAATGTTTGCTCTGTCTGCTTGTATCATTAGCTCTTCATTTTTTAAAGTTTCTGCTATTGCTTCTTCATTCCAATCGGGGTCGCTAATAAGACTTTCCTCAAGAAGTCGCGAGAATTTTGCGTCTTGAGCAGAATAATCTCTTTGAGCATTTTCGTAATAAAGATTGTCTTTATCCCGTTGCGCTTTTGTTTTTGCTTGGGCAGCGTTATTTACTTTAATGAAATTTGCTAAAATTTCCGCATCTATCTCTGCTCTGGTTTTATTTTTAACTGCCATCTTTTAAATCCTTACTCTTAATCACGACCGAACAAGCTTGCAAACGTTCTTCCCCCGTTTACTCCAGATCCAAAGCCAAAGCCAGTGCCGAGCGATCCTGCCGCGCCCATAATTCCACCGAGAGTGTCTCCAATTCCTTTTCGTGTTGTTCCAGTGGTAGTGCCTAACCCCCCAGGCACACCAGAAGCTCCAGCCAATAACGCTTGCAATTTCATCAGTGGATCTTGCTCCTTTCTCATAAATTCTGCATATTGAGCATCTAACCCAGCCTGATTTAAGCCCATTTCTAATCCGCCAGTAGTCATTTGAGAGCCAACCCCGGCAAGCATGTTTTTAATTTCATCATTAGTAGCACCAACTAAATTGCCAGCAGCTCCAGATTTAGCTTGCAATTGTGCCATAGTATTAGCCTGCGCTTCGCTGTAACCTTGCCTCATTAGATTGGCCACCATCTGGTTTGTGCCTAAATCGTAAACCGCATCACTTTCAGCTTGGTATACATCCCTACGATCTCCGCCAAACGCGCCAGCTTTAGATATTCTAGCCATATCCGCAATTTGATTTTTAGCTCGACCGCGAGATGCTACGTCTAGCGACGCATCAATTACGTCAGTTTGATATGGGTTGTAGTTTTTACGTGTCATTGCAGCGTAATCTTCTGGAGTCATCGCAGCTAAATCAGAAAACACTCCCTTGGCTTCATTAATAGAAGCATTTCCAAAATCGGAAGCATCTAACGTGCCTTTTGCTTTATTCATTAAATCAGTAAAGCCAGCAACACGATCTCCAGTATATTCAGTAAAGGGAGTATCTGCTATTTCTTCTGCCCTGGGCAATATATTGTCTCTAATATATTTTTCCTGCCATTCTGGCATTTTCTTTTCCGTAGTTGTGGTTGACTTTCCCATTATTTTAACTCCATTTCATATCTCGTGTATTTTGGCACAAATTCAGTTACTTTGCAAAACTTATTCCATCCAGTTCGAGCATCGGCAACAATAGCGGAACATTCTGCTTCTTTTGCCAGAAATTCAAACTTCTGTAACACCTTCCACATCCACTGATCCATTTTAGATCCACCCATGTAATCAATTCTAAAAGTTTTACGTACTTTATTTTTAACAATAGTTGTGGAAAGAGCCGCTACGATATTATTGCCGTCAATTTCTTTTTCACACACAATCCATAGCATATTATCGCCAGACCTCAAATCATTTTCTATCTGGCTGTAATCTGTTTCCGGTGACACTTTCTGTCTAGCTTTATCGAGTAAGGGCATTGCAACCTCAATAACGTCATCCAAATACGCTTTTGGCACTGGAAACAATTTATACACGGGTTTTGTTATAAGATGTATTACATTACTCATCCGTGAATCCTAGATATATTTAAAGTTGTAGCCGGGATTGCTGGAATACTGCCAGACGCGGCAGAGTGATTAAGTGAAGCTGATGTGCTGTCAAAAGAATAGTTTATTTCTAAATATTGAGCTGCTGTAACAGTAAATATTTGAGACCTTGAAATTGCCAAAGTAGCATTGTTCTGGTGTAAAGCAGATTTAATGGCAGAATTTGCAATAGCAGTTCCGTTTATACTTGGCCAAAAAGTAAAGTTAACAGTGCTGGCGGAAGATGAAAAAAGTTGCGCGGCAAATGTCACAATATATTCGCCAGCCTCCTCAAATACAATGCGAGTGGTTGGACTACCCAAACTAATTTTACTATTACCAGAAGGGCTATCATATGTAATTTTATAATTTGTATTAGCTGCGGAAGCTGTCACGTCTGACGTTTTAAATAAATTAGCGTGGCCACCTTCCAAAACAAGTTGCCGCCATTCCGCATTTCTACTGATTATTGGGTATTGGTAGACATCATCCCAAAGTAACACACCATTTTCATTAGAAGTCTCTCCAGCAATTCTAAATTTTAAACCAATATTACGACCTAAAAACGCTGTAAGCTGCCTAGCCCAAACCGCTAGATCTGGGCCAACTTGTGGAAATCCTCTACCACTCATCGTTTACTGCCTTGTGAAGCCTCAACTCGCATAGTTCCAACTTGCCAATCGCTTGTCCCACCTATCACTCGCATTTTTACCTGGCGACCTGTAAACCTAACAGCAGTGGGATTACTCATAGTAAAGGGACCGTGGGTTGTTTCAGTAGCTGTGGGATATAATCTACTTTTAAATTTAACTGTTACGTCACCTAATGTTTTTTCATCGGGTATTAACCTAGTTATTACTGCTAAGTTATCACCGTTACCTACCTCAATAGGTCCAGTTTCGGCAAATACTTCTGCGCTATCGTAATCTATGCCAACCTCGTGCTCGTATACATATGATGTTGGTGACACCATGATAGGTAGCGTAAACACACCAGTATCGGTTGCAGCGGTTCTCGCTAAATTACCAGTCGCCCAAGTGTTTGATCGGTAACTCCACAGCACGTACCTATCGTTCTCACTTGATGCATCCGATGGGTAGAACCACCACACTTCGCCAAACTCTGCATTGTGGTGGGCATTAATTTTAGCCATCTGGCCACGGTTAATTGCTCCGTATATATATTCTGCGACTGGACACTCTAAAGACTGAACTGAGCCATTGTACGTCCAAAATCCGTCACGGCCCATCCAGACAGCTCCAATGTCTATTTGAGCAATTGCGCCAGGTGCCGCTAAACCGCACCCAGAACCAACTCTATCAAATCGAAACACAAAGGGAGGGCCAGTATATAAAGCTAAATGCGCGTCCGTGTCTGTGAGAAATAACGTACCATTTGAAACACGTATTCCAGTTAATAGCTTTCCGTCAGTCTGTAATAACTGCGAGCCTGCTTGGTTTGTGCCAGCCGGGGACCACAGCGTATTATTTTCTTGGTCGCACCAACTAATTTTACGTGGGTTTCCGTTAGACCCAACTGCAAATAAAAATCTTTCCTCAGAAACCACTAAAGCTTTACAGTTTGTGGGTGCGTTTGCTATTACAGGAGCTGGTAAAGTGCTGACATTTAGCTGCCATTCATATAATTTACCGTCATCTGGCGACACTCCAACTAAATATTCGCCCCAGTTATCCAGGCTCCATACGGTAGCTTCGAGCGTCAATGCTGAATTACCTTCAGATCGAGGAGTCCCGTATTCCTGCTCTCCGTAATCTTCTGTACCCCAGCCAACGGCCCCTGCGGTGTCTGCTCTTCCAACAGATAAACCTGTGGGCGTTATATCATACAATGTTCCGTTTGCATTTATAGCGTATAATTTTGTTTCAGTTCCGATGGCTATCCACCCGGAGCTGTCATTAGCTCTCCAAGTTTTTATGGCTCTAGCCTTACCCGTTAATTGCGTTGCTATTCTTAATCGCCATCCGCCAACAGCTTGCAAAACGCTATTGTAAAACCTGACCAGTGACATATCTCTCCAGCGTCCACCTGTTTGGTATTCGGTTCCGTTTCGAAACGATCCTGGGGGGACATTTAAAGGGATAAGAGCCATTTTTTAAGTCTTCATAATGTAACATAAAGCGTAATACGGTGGTAGTTTATCAACTGCTGTGCCACTTCCCGTTGCAGCTGTATTTCCAGAAACAACGTGTTGGTGTGCAGATTCAGCGGCGACAGTAACTGTGTGACTGTGCGCTCCATCCGATGATACAGTTTTAGAAGCACTGTCGCCCCCAGTGTTACCATTGTTGTGATCATCGACATCAAAAGAGTTACTGTCAGACCCTGGTGAACCTGAGACATTAAAAGAGTGAGTATGAGCACCAGTCTCATTAGTAGACGCGGTGTGCGTGTGACTTGTGGCTTGCGACGTAATGTTAACAGCGTGCGCGTGGCTTGGTAAGTTTGCTTCCGCCAATGTTACAGTAGTAGCACCTCCGCTATCTGCTGGTGCATATGTTGATCCAGCACCAACAACAAATGTATTACGTAAATCTGGAGAACCGCCAGAACCGTTGCAAAGTATAAATCCAGTAGGTATTGCCGATACAGCTCCAGACCATAATATAATAGCACCAACTGGTAGTTTATAATCTGAAACTAATTTTAATTGTGCGTCTAAAGTATCTAAATCAGTATTAAGTTTCGCTCCCCAGCTATTTGCGGAAGCCCCCACTTCTGGTTTTACTAATCCGTAATTCGTTGTGGTTGTGTCTGCCATGACTAAAATCCCTTAATTTTGTACATTCTATCAATTAATTATTGATCCGTCCACACTCCATTTGTTGGTGTCTTATCTGTCCATATTTTTGTTGTGCTACTTTGGTCTACCCAAGTGCCACTAGACGGTATTTCTGGCTCCCAAAAAAGACGCGCATTAGCTGTGAAATCTAAAGCTGTTTCTATTTTAGCATTAAAATTTCTTGTGGCCCCGGCGGATGCTGTGAAAGTTAATTCCGTATTAATAGACGCTTCCGCATTTCGTTTTCTATTAACATCCGCTACCATATTTAAGACTAATGCTATTGCCGATGCTACATCTTTAATAGTTTGAGCACTTGCCGTGAATGTTAACGCTGCGGCAATTGATGCCGATGCATCTCTATCTCGTTGTGCTGTCGCTGCCATTGCCAGAGATGTGGGGATTGTGGCGGAGGCACTTATAACTGCATTTGCATTTGACGTAAAAGTTAATGCGGTTGGGATTGTGGCAACAATATTCGTGGCATCAAAATCAGCGTAACCAGCAACCCAGTAATCAGGTGTTACATAATACGCTTGGGGCATCTACTCAGCCGCCTCAATTTTGTCTTCCGTAATAGCATCTAATGAGGCTGTAAGCATGTTTACAAATGCATCTTTTCCGACTTTCAATTGATCTAAGTTGAACTGAGCAGAGGCCATTTTTCTATCCAAATCTGTGCAGTGGTTTACCATTAGCTTTTGGTCATTGGTTAAATCATCAGCATTATATTCTTTGTCGTTAATCGTAATGACTTGTGTTTTTTTCTCGGTCATTGTGATCTCCTTTGTTGGTTAAGTTAATTTATTACCAAGGTACTCCTGTACCTGTAGTTGGGGTTTTTAGTTCTGCAATTTGCGCGGCAATGCCAGCCTCTATTGCAGTCTTGTCTAACTGAGCTTGCGCCCACGCTATACAATTCGCCTCTGTTACTGAGTCATACGCAATAAAATCACTAGCAGTTGAGTCAGGGCTGTGTCCTGTAGAGCCGTATGCTCCAGCATTATGGGAACCCTCAACTCCATTGCACCGCCAGTGTATAGCATTTATACCACCTGTTGATATTGCTCTATCTACCTGTGAGATTGACCATGTGTATGTTACTGCCATTTGTTTATTTCCTTCTTTATTTAAAGTTATGCTTCAAGAGCGGTTATACGAGCTTCAAGTTCTTGTATTGTTTTGACGAGTAGTGGCACGAGTTTTGAGTGATCCATGTGTTGGTAGTCAGGCCGTACTGCTTCCTTAACATCACCAACATTTTTTCCATCAGGTAACTCATCATCTTCAACATAAAGCACTTCTTCTTTCATAGCATCTTTAGTACCTACGACTGCATTAGGAACTACTGACGAAACTTCGTGCGCTAAGAAACCATCTACGAGTGTATTTGTATCGTCAGCTATAAAATTAAATCTTGCTGGTTTTAGTTGCTTGAGTCTCGTTGTTGCATCCCAAGTATAATCTACGTTTTCTTTTAGGCGATAGTCTGAAGATGTAGCATATTGTGTTGCTGAACTAGTTATATTTATAGATCCAACAACAGAGCTTTGTTGATGCACAAACCCCATACATTGACCACCAGATTGATTAACAGTTGAAATAAACACGCCTTGCGCCCCAGAAAACACAAAACTTGCCATTGCCCCACCACCATTTAAAGGTGATGTAGTACCCATTGTAAATCTTTTACCTGAGCCATTTGCGCTAATACGCATAACTTCTCCGCCATTTTGATAAAATGATACGGGGTGATTTGTGCTTGAACCTATACGGACATCACTATCTTGTACTGTCTGTATAAATGCTTTTGTGCTTTCACTGTTAGATTTAACTTGAAAGTTTGTATGTGATGCGCCTTTTACTGTAAGGGTACTGTCAGGGTCATTCTCTCCAATTCCCACGTTCCCAGCACTCGTTATGCGCATACGTTCTGATGCATTTACAACAAATTGCATTGAATCATTGGTATGTTGATATATAATTTTTCCAATATCATTATCATCTACATCACCAAATCCTATCTGTTGGAATGTATTATTAGGTGATAAAAATGACATTCCCATATTAGTATTATTTTCTACAACAAGGTCATCAAAATCAACATTAGCAGTAACACTCCCAGCACTATTTGTATGGACGTGAAGTGTGTTGTCAGGACTCGAAGTTCCAATTCCCACGTTGCCATTAGCAAGAAGTCTCATAGCCTCTGCATCTGCACCTGTTGTTAATATTACATTTCCGTTACCACTATTTGTAAGTATTCTACTTCCAATCCTTAGACCATTATCTTCCCATTGCATAAACTGTGATGTTCCATAGTGATTCATCAAATTTATACCTGCATTGGTAGAAGCACCTCCACTTGTATCAGTTTGTACTACTTTTAGCTGACCATGAGCATCATTTTGTGCAGTACTTGTTGATAAGTGCAATTGAGACCCAGGACTTGTAGTCCCAATACCCACTTTTCCATCTTCGTGCCACGACATAGCTCGTGTTCCACCAGAAATACCTACGTCTAGGTAGTCATTAGATCCAGAGCCACTTCGTGCGTCCCAAGTCCAACTTTCGTTTCCAGCATGATTTATAGATATGTAAGAACCACCACCAGAATCAACATTGAAAGTTTGTAGACCTGTAACTTTTACAGTTCCTTCCACATGGAGTTTGTGTGTTGGACTTGTAGTCCCAATACCCACGTTGCCTGATCCATCAATCGCCATATCAACACGACTATCTGTAAAGTTATAGAACCCAAAATAACCAGTTGCATTGACAAATAGACCGTAATCATCTGCCCCTAATGTATCAGTAAATTTTAGTATTGGATCTGTACCTGAGAGATGCAGCATTGCACTAGGACTTGTAGTTCCAATACCCACGTTGCCTGAGCTGTCAATACGCATACGTTCTGTTGCATTAACTTGAAACCGCATACTATTATCTGTGTGAGCGTACAGCAAAACACCTACGTTAGCATCAGCCGCATCACCAAAGAAGATGTGGTTGTAACCATTACTTGCTGACAAGAATTGAATATCAGCAGAACCAGAGCTGTCACCATTTTCAATAACAAGTTGATTACCCGCAGCGTTTTGAGGAGAGTTGCCAGTGTCAGTTTTTTTCAGATGCAGTCTACCCTGTGGGGAGCTTTCCCCAATTCCCACGTTGCCGTTTTGTTCAAATCTAACTTTTTCAGCTCCGCTATCATTACTGATAACTAAATCATTAGTCCTTATTCCAATGTACATACGATAGTTACCAGTGGTCTGTGCAAATCGAAGTTGAGGTTGTGTTGCATGGGATATGCTTAATCCTGCACCTATATTAGAAGCTGTAGTTGTGTCTAAAATATCAATATCATAAGCAGGATTGTTATTTCCAATTCCCACGTTGCCTGAGCTGTCAATACGCATACGTTCTGAGCCGTCAACCTCAACTCCAAAATATGAATTAGATGCATTGTTTCCAGCATCAGCTCCCAAAACTAAAACGCCATCATTGTCACTGTAAAAACTTGCGTATGTTCCAGCAGTTGAGCCGCCCAACCTAATTTGCCCATTTGAAGACGACCCTCTAATTTCAGTGTTTGCACTAGGACTTGCAGTTCCAATTCCCACGTTGCCACCACGAGGATTTATAAGAAAGGGGTGGGTATTTGTGTTGGTAAAATTTGCCGCCTGTAAATATCCAGATTGTGGACTATTTAAAAAACCAAACATCGTACCTATCAAACCGTCTGTGCGTGAAACCATCAACCCTGTGCCATAGCCCGATGTAGGTATAGTAGTACCAGAGTCATTAATATGTAAGCGACCTTGAGGACTAGTATTACCAATTCCCACGTTGCCGGCACTTGTAATACGAATACGTTCTGAGCCGTTGACTTTAAAAGCTGTAAACGAGCCGCTCTCAAGGTGTAGCTCAGAAGGAGAATAACTGCCACCACCTAAGTAGAAGTTACTTGAATTGCTCTGGACACTGACTACACCATTGCCGTTAAACAATAAAGACCCCGAGCTGTCGATACGCATACGTTCTGTGCCGCCAGTAATAAGATTTAAAGCATTTGTAGTAGGTCTACTAATTCCTGTATCTGTATCATTAGTAAACGAGAAGGAAGGTGCTGATGTTGATTGCGAGGGCGCACGTACTTGAGCGTTAAATGAAGCTATACCTCCCTCTGACATATCTAGCGTGAGGGCAGTTATTATTGAACTATCATCAGTACCTTTAAAGATTATGTCTTTATCAGGCGTTCCTGCTTGTATAACAAACTCGTCTGAACCATTAGAAGAAAGAACTCCAAAAGTATTTCCAGCGTCTTTAAATCTTATGTCAGCACCATCAGCGTCAAGAGTAATGTCGCCAGATGAATCTAGTGTAAAATTACCTGTAGCTGTTAGGGTAGCCGCATCTAAAGTCATAGTATCGACTGTAAGAGCCGTTAATGTTCCAACTGATGTTATATTAGTCTGAGCCGCACCTGTCACTGTAGCAGCTGTTCCTGATGTATTACCTGTTACATTACCAACTAAATTTGATGCCAGTGATTTATTCATTGTAAATCGGTCATTCGTTGCATCATAAGATAGAATAGCATCAGCACCATCTACTTTAATTCCAGCACCATTAGCCGCCGCCGCATTTCCAGCACCAAAAGCTACTGTAATTTGCTTATCTGCTACATTTAAAGTCTCTGAGTTTACTGTTGTAGTCGTTCCATTAACCATCAAATTACCAGCTATAACAACAGAACCTGTATTATCTCCATGAGTAGCTGGATCAATTGTAAATGTCGCTGGCCCTCTTAAATAACCAGTTAAAGTAGTATTTCCACCTGTTAGAGTAGTAAAAGCACCTGTTGAGGCTGAAGAAGAACCAATCGCAGTCCCATCAATTGCACCAGCGTTAATATCGACCGTAGCTAGTGTACTTGTTCCCGAACTTGTAAAGTTTACAAATGAAGGGCTATCAGTCGAACCTAAACCTAAAGTTGTCCTCGCCGCGCCTGCGTCAGCGTCATCAACAAGAGTTGCACCAAAAGATGATATGGTAGAGGTCTCTACCTTGGCACTGTTTAAATTATTAAAATTAGCGTCTACCTCGTTATGTGTAAGCGCAGATCCCTTACCAGCTCTTGTTACGATAGTTGCCATTTATTAATCCAATGTTATTGTTATATCACTAGCTGGTACTCGCAGTGTGTCGTTTGTCTCTATTGTTTTATTTGTACTTAACGACCCGTAAGCAATTAGAGTTCCACTTGAAACTAAGTCAAACACACCTACCGCCACAACTGTTCCGTAATTCGCTGTAGCAGTGGGATATTCTATAACTGCACTATTTGTCGCTGTATTGCCAGAAACAGTAATAGCAACTGGCTTTCTGACGTAGCCTCCCCCGGTTACTTCGGTTCCAGAACTTCCGTCAGTTGGTGCTGCCGTAAATAAAGCTAAAAACCAACTAGTTGGTCGAGTGACTGACGTAGCATTAAAAACATAATTCAAAACGTGAGTCTCAAAAGCGTTGGAAAAACTCATTTTATTAACTCCTGGTAATTAAAATTTACAATTTGGTCATTTATAACCTAAAATATCAAAATAGGCTAGACTTTAATCTATCATTTCTAATGCGGCTTCTAATGTTTCTTTATTTCTTCGTGACCAACCTCGGCCAAACGTATCAAATGTGCTTAATCCTTCGTAAAATTCTTGTCTCGCGTGGTACATCTTCTCAATTAAATTTTCCGCAGAATTATTACTGACTAATGCAAGTGTGGCAGGGCCAATAGCACCGTCTGCATCAGCACCGACAATTGTCTGTAAAGCTTTTGCCACTCTGCCTGACCCCGAATTTACCGCCCAATCAAAAACAGCAAAGTCCAATCCAGAATCAAGTGAATTACACTTACATCGATCCCAGTAATTGCTCTTGTAGATCGGAGCGACATCTTCTTTAGTCAAGTCACGCATTTCCTGCTCAGACACTTCACGCTCAACCCAATCCTCGTAAACACGTTTTGTAACACCTAAGTTTGTGATACCTCCTGGATCATCAGGATGGTTAACAAAACCTCCTTCGTGTTCTAATAACATTTCTAAAGAGTGACTATAATTTTTATTCATTATACTTTCCTTGCTTTGTCTATTGCTCTTGATCCAAACCAAAAAGCGAGAATAGCTGCAAATATACCTTTTGTCTCATCGTCCCACAAAACCTGTATGGCTTCGGCAAAATCAGTACCAGACTTCAAAGCTTCCATAAGTAATGTTATTTCAATAGTCGCAAACAAAAGAAAAAATGCGTATGTTATCACTGGCCTAACTGATTTTTGTAATCCAGATATAAACCCTACGCCTTTATTAATTGATATATCATGTTGGATAAGTCGATCATGTTCTTTATCGGCCCCCATTGTTTCATACATTTTAAGGTCTTGATCGTAGCCAGAAGCTCGCAACTCCGCCATCGCCTGCATTTTATCTAGCTCGTGTTTATTGTCTTGTTTCCTAGCAAATGAATCTGTAATTGCTGGAACGGCTGAACTAGCAAAACCTAAAACTGTTCCTAAAATTGATAACATGTTACGACCTCGCTTTTTTTTGTGCAGTTTTTGAAAGCTCTTTAAAGTGTACTACTATTTTGGAATTTTTGGTATGATTTCTGCCAGTGTGTAAAGAGCCATCAGACATTTTGTGCATATTACCTTCATATAACGTACCGTTTTTGCGGTAATGTTTCTGTCCTTTTGCCATTTTATCCTCCTATTTCATTTTGGTTTTAGATAGTGCTGATCCAGTCATATAGGCAGCTACAATACCAGTGTTAGCAATTAAAAATGTAGATAAAACTGGAGACACTACAGCCATCCGGTCAAGTGTAACAATTGGAAATAAAATTAATCCAATAGCAATTATACTAACACATAAAGACACTATAGCCATAATTCTAGCAGTGTCAGCCTGGTTGTCTTCATTCTCTAATCTAACGAATTTGCTGTGTAGTTCCAGTTCAGAATCTGTGACTATGTTATCACCATCAGCGTCAGCAATTGCATATTTGCTGTCTTTCTGTAACTTCTTAGCCATTTCTTATCCTTTGCCCGAAAATGCAGATCCTGTTAGTATAGCCCCAAAAGCTAAATGAAACAATCCTCCACCCATCAATGTGAACGGATTGTGCTGCCCAGTAAGCTTTTTCATTAATTCCATTTGCACCATTGGCTCTGTTGTAGAGTTAATTATTTCCATAAACTGTGAGATGTCGGGTCGGTTCAGTCCGTACCATATCGGGCAAAACATGAAATCGTAAAAACATATAAGAAGGTAAAGTATTAATGCCGTCCACCTCCAAGTCATTGTAGACTTCTGTTGCGCTGTAAGTTCCTTGCTCATTTAAATGCAGGGTGGCTCACACATCATCTTGTCCACACCATAAAAAATAACGACAACGAATATTGCCAATGCTAACCCTATCCAAATCCATTTGTTTTTCATTTGCTTTCCTTCCTATTTAAATCCACCCAAGGCTTTCTTAATTTGATCTTCCATGTCAGCCATGAGGTCTTCTCTTAATTTTTTTTGAGCCTCCGTAATCTCATCCTTTAACTTCCTGTTCGCCTTAACAAGATCATCGATTAACGACTGTGTCTCGGCTAGTTTAGTATCAAGGCGATCTACAATCCGATCTCTGCGCTCCTCTGAGCTTGATATTAGAGATCGAATAATTGTCACATTATCTGAACTAATTTTATTTACATCCTCGACTGACTGCCTATTTCTAGCATCTTGCTTCTCAAGTCGAGCCTCTTGCTTGCTTAGATTAGCGTTCAGCTTATCTGAGGTCACCTCAATATGATTGTTTAATTCAGCAACATCTTGGTTCAAATCCATGCGTAGGTCGTGGAGGTCAGTTTGGAGATTTGCAGATATTTCCTTTACACTGTTGATCCGTTCTCGAATAACTGCCGAAGTCGCCTCGTCAACTTCCTTTAAAACCTTGAACTCTTTCTCTACAATTAAAAAGTCTTGCTCCACCATTTTAAGCTCGGCATTTGTCTCGCTAATATGAGATTCTATCCATCCCATATCTGGGCTAACATATTGCTGTACGGATTCTTTCATGTCTTCGTAATCTTTGTAAAACTCAAAAACCGCCCAAGAGCCTCCTCCCAGTGTACCCAACAAAGGTAAAATCCAAATGAGTTTACCAAGAAAACCTTTGCCAGAAACCTTTACGCCACCATACTCTATCTCACTCATATTGAACTCCTACTTATATTGCAGCTCTATCATTTTATTCATAGCCTGGCTTCCAGAGCCAAAGAATGCAAACGCATTTGGACTAGCACCCAAGTTACCATCAGGGATTGACGGCAAATTAGAAAAGAAACCTTGTATATCTTGTAACTGATTTTGATTTAAAAAGAAATCCTTTGCGTTACCACTGACAACTTGCATAATAATAAGTGTCTTCTGTTGCGAAGTATCATCGTAGTAACTTGACTTGGACTTCATCTTCTTAACAATCTTACTTGCTGCTTTCTGCTTGGCAACTTTCTTCTCAGACTCAGTCTTCTTCTTTACGACCACTTCTTTCTCAGGCTCTTTCTTTACTACAACTATCTCTTCTTTTTCTGGCTTGACTTCTTTTTCTGCAACAACTACTTCTTCTTTCTCTGGCTCGACCTCTGCCATCTCACCCTCTTCAGATTTTTCAATTACAGGCTCTACCTCTGGCTCTGGTTTTTCTGGTGGAGTTGGAGGTGAGGAATCTATATCCATCTGTGACTCTATCTCATCCTCTATATTTGTTTGCACAGTTCCTACCTTGGTATCTATCTCTGGTGCATCAAAGGTAGGAATCTCCACTTCAAACTCCTGTATCTCATCAAAGCCGACCATCGTATCAATTTCCGCTTCAACGGTATCTAGGTCTGAATAGTCTTCGTTCTCTTCGTTTGGAGTAATTTCTATAAAACCTTCATCGGTCTCTTCAAAGTCGTTGTTATCAATTAGATCCTCTACCAACTCTAACTCTGTGTCACCGCCAATATTAAGACTGACCCACTGCTCGACAGTCGTTATGCTGTTTGCAATAACTTGTGCAATGACATTATAAATCACATTGATACTAACATCATCAAATACTGGGCCTATACTAAGGTTGATATCTCGGCCGCCAATTTCCACGATAAGTGAGGTCAAGCTACCACCAAAATCAAACTCTCCAGAGTAGGATGCATATCCTGTATCTACGCCTGCCGCAGATAAGACATCCGTACCAGCAAACTTAACTGAAGATCCGTCTTTACCTGTAATGTGCATGTATATGGAATCAGCCGCGTCTTGCTTATCTACCTTAATAGTATACGTTGTCTTACCACCATTACTAACATTTAGGTCTGACACATCAATTGTCTGTATAAATGTAGTACCCATGCCACTGACACCCATCGTGGAGGTGTTATTACCAGATCCTGTTATCTGAGCGCACTTATCTGCACCAAGTTGACCGCAAGTAGATCCTGTTGACATCGAAGCTGGCCCCTGGCCTCCCCAATCAGAATCCATATCTCCTTCTTTAGTAGAAGTTACAAAATTGTTGTCACCATCAAGGACATCTCCTGAGTCAGTATTAACCACACTGTTAGTCGTCGTTGTTGTGTTCGTTGTGGTTATTGTTGTAATCCCACTGCCATCAGGAAAACTTTCTTCGGTTACTATTTCAGTTATTATTGTTTCAGTGGCAGGTGTACATAGACCAACTACATCTGTGGCACAGTTTATATCTGCCTTAGAGGATGAGCAGAATAGTAACAATGCTAAGAAGCAGGCCACCCTTCTTACTGGTTGATGTCTCATCCTTGTTCACTTTCTTAGATTTTTGTTTTTTAGCTTTTTCTTTCAGTTCTTTTTTCTTAGCTTTCTCATCCGCTTTTTTCTTTTCGGCCTTTACTACATTGGCTGTTTCAATCATTTTCCGAAAGTGGCTACCTTCGGGAATCATGGTTGGGTTCTTTGTCCACATGACTTTAGCCTCTTCGCCAATCA
>Ga0207896_1000030_pt1 | contig 35758 bp, 51 predicted proteins | sample LinPmetageLP36_FD_184049 | JGI IMG/M metagenome (GOLD analysis project Ga0207896, IMG submission 184049) | Marine viral communities from the Pacific Ocean - LP-36 (SPAdes) | ecosystem: Environmental > Aquatic > Marine > Oceanic | place: Pacific Ocean | collected 2010-06-15 | reverse complement strand
GTTCGAGCGCGACTTGCAAAGGGTATTTTGGCTAGGAGTAACTAAAGAAGGGGGGCGTCTTTAGATTTATTCGTCCCCTCCCTCGTCTGAAGACCTGCGCTTTATCAGCTCAGACATTACCAGTCCTACTTCTTCCCATACTTCTGTCACGATCTCTACGTCTGCCTGCGCGTTCTGTAGCCATGATTGCCGTGAATGCTCGTGCCTAGATGCTAGACTCTCAAATGATTCAGACAGGCTCCTCTGAGAAGAGAGCATGTCAATTAAGAGCCTATAGGCACGGGGGGATCTTCTTGCGATTGTAGACAGTCTGTGAAGTAGGCGCACCCCTCCAGAGGCACACCCCTCCCCCGCCATGATAGAATCTAATTGCTGAACCCTAGCTATGATCTCGCAAGTGATAGCATGGTGGGGGGCAGGATCTTCTGCATTAGACTGGGGATAGTCTAAGCCCTCTATGATCCGGCATGTCTTCATGCTAGATAGAGTTGTCTTCTTCGATGTTCGAGAGAGTAGGGTTGAAGATCAGAGACCTTAGTTGCTGTGTAAGAATTACCCAAGGCTCTGTTCCTTCGATGATAGCTCCATCGTCAAGTAGAGCCTCGATAGAGCATATCTCTCTCTGAAGCATCTTGACGCCTTTCTTATATCGCTTGCTCGTCGCCGACGATTGGTTTTCTAGCTCGCGTATCGCAATGTTAATCTCTCGAATAAATCGGAGAGCCTTGAGTTCGTTATTTTCATCCATGACAAGAGTATCGATTCGATTCCTCTGAATGTCAAATTGCTGATAGTGTCAAAGATTCAAAGATCCAGAGCTGCTCGCGAAGTGACAGCCGCCTCGCTTCTGCGATGGCGATGTCACGAATGCGAGCTACTACAACTATAATAGTATTGCTATTACTATATAGGTGGCGGCAAAAATGACAACGCCTGTCAATAGCCGTGTCAATAAATCCTAAGTGGCTGAGGATCCGAGAATTAAAAATGACAGAGCGTGTCAAAAGGTCTCCTGCCGACAGACCACTTTTGACAGCGTCAATAGTCGTGTCAATAGTGTCAAAAGCTCTGAGAGCCTACAGGAGAGCCTGCATACCTCTAGAGGCGTCTCGTGTCTCGTAGATATCTAAAGGAACTCCTATACGCTGTCAGAGCCTTCTAATGTCCGCTCTTGCCATTTGCTCTTGTCGAGCATGATCCATTCCTGCAGATGAGCTAGGTCGTCATCCATTATAGGCTCCGACGACCAGATCGAGTTAAAGCCTGCGAAGGCTTCCCCGTCGATCATGAACTTGACCACGACATGACAGGCGACGGCGTCGCTGTTGTCGATCTCTAGTATGCGAGTATATTGTGTCATCCCCAATAGCTCCCTCTAGTTTCGAGATCGCTTATGTCGTTCTCCATGTCGCCATAGCTGAAGTAAGTGCCGATATATTTCGATCCGAGATAGACTCGGATGTTCCCGCCTAAGACCATTTTTAGTTTGTATTGTTCTTTCATAGTTTTGTTTCGGTTAGAATGTTAGCTTGCGCGTATTTGAAGATTTCATCGTCGATCTCGGAACCTATAAATCGTTTGCTTTGTTTGATGCAGCTTTTAGCGAAATTGCCGCTACCTGCAAAAGGCTCGATGACTAATCCTCCTGCAGGACAGTAACAATTTATTAAAATGTCATATAATCCCTGCGGCTTACTCGGAATCTTTCCTGTGTTCGGCTTGTTAAAATGCAGGTGATCTCTGAGCCAGATACCGTCTGAATGCTTTTTGAATTTTCTGCCCTCTTCTTCGTATCCCTCGAAGACCTTTTTTGACCTCTTAAAATCCTTAGTAGCGTTGGAATAATCTACGCCCGTTCGCTCGTTGAAAAAACATTCTCTCTTGTTTATAGCCAAGTGATATATTTTCTGGCTCGAAACCAAAGGCATCCTTTTCGATACCCAAGCTCCTCCGTTTGTAAACGTCCAGATGATCTCCCTTCTGAATATCGGATCTACTGCGTTCCTCAAATTGAAATCGAATGGCTGCTTAGTGAAGCAGAGAATGTTTCCTGTCGTTTTTAAAACTCTAGTAGCTTTCTGTATCAGTCCATCATCGCAGAACTTGTCCCAGAATTGATACGGAGGATCTAGAATTATAAGATCAGCCGCGCTGTCTTCGACTCGACTTAATAAATCGAGAGCGTCTGTTTTTAAGATTTGATTTATCATATCTTGTTTCGGTTAGAAGGTTAGCCAGTTGCTCGAAGGATTGGAGGCTACAGCTACCGCATGCAACGTGTCCTCCTCGATGTCGCGAGACTCCTGCGCCGTATCTGAGTCCCTTCGGAAGCTATACTTCCAGCCGGTAGCCGTAGCGACTTTTGCGTATGAGTTGCCATTGCTAAATAGCAGACACTCTCCTTGTGCTTTGTAAGTTACGCTCATGATCCTAGAACCTCGCCTTCTAGTAATTCGTTGGCGTCTTCTAGGCGATCATGCGCCCAGTCTGTAGCGCGTAGCGTTCCGGCGAGCTTGTCTTGCTTCGCTACGTTTGTCATGACGATCGCGTGAACGAGATCGTTTATCTGAGCTACGAAGTCTGAAGAGACCTGTAGATCCTTGTCGTGAATCTGCTTGCCGTATGCCTTAGCAGTTTCCTTGATGCTTTTTGCGTTAATGAATTTCATAGTGCGTGTTTTTTTAGGTTAGATCTAGGCGAGAACCGCTTCGATATGACAGATAGAAAAGCATGAATTTAGATGAGTCAATAGCCAAATCACACTTTATTCACTTTTTAAAGTTGTGGCTGAACGTCTTTGATGCGTTCTTGAGCCATTTTTACGTATTCTCCATCCAGCTCGCTCCCTATAAAGTCTCTGTTGAGTTTTAAGCTAGCCACCGCAGTAGTGCCGCTACCAGTAAAAGGATCGAATACTGTTTGGGCATCCGTAGATGATATTATTCTCTCCACCAAGTTCAGAGGGAAGGGGGCTGGGTGAGGGTTATTTTTTTCAGGTGGCATAACCCAAACATCGCTGTGCCTATTTGCTTTTTCTATCAGTTTAAATTTAGGCTTTGCGATTAAAAATATAACCTCAAACGTGGGAAGGAAATAATTCCTATTGAAATTAACACCACACTTCCTAGACCAAATTATAATCTGACGAAGAGGAAAGCCTTCTGTGATTTCATGCCTGTCAAGTAAGAGTCCCTTTTGAATCCTAAACTTGTGGTTGTAAAAGATAGCACCATCTTCTGGGATTAGCCGAAGCATCTCTTTCAAACACTTGCGCTGCCATTCTATATATTCGTTGTAGTCCAAGTCGTCGGAATAAGTGTTGTATCCGTTCCTCAATTCTGGGTTCCTCCAGATGTCAGACTTACACTTAGAAGCTAAAGCCCCTCCAACATTATTCTTCATGTTGTATGGTGGTGAAGTAACTACGAGGTCTATTGAACCGCTAGGGATGTCTTTCATTACATCCATGCAATCTCCTTGTATGATTGTTGCGCTCATATTTCTTTTATATCGGTAATTTCGATGGGAACATTCGTCTTCTTTAGTTTGATTGTCCATTTTCGTGTAGTGTTTTTGGGTTAGCGTCTCGCCCGCGTCGTGCGAGCGAGACTTTGTGTGGTTAGATTTAGAGAGAAACTACCATCCATGCCATGCAGTGCGGAAGCTCGTTTTCTTGGATTATATCTTTTTGCTCAAGTGAGCTTATTACTCCTCGAAGTTTTTTAGGATCGATATCAGAAATTTCTGATATATCATTGAAGTGCATGTGAGGAATAGCATACCAGTCATCTCCATGAAGTTTTATAGTGGAGATTACGAGCTTCTCTAGTTCTGTTAGATTAGGCATAGTGTGTAGTGTTTTTGGGTTAGACTGCTTCGACGATGCGAAGGATAGAAGGGATGGCGATAGCAACTGCGAATAGTAGAGCGTAGGAGCGTGTGAGTTTTTCGAGGATGTTTGTCATGTCGTGTTTTTTTCGTGTTTGCTCTAGGCGAGAACCGCTTCGATATGACAGATACAAAAGACCGATTTGAGGCGAGTCAATAGCTAATTCACTTTTTATTCACTTTTTTTTAGATACTAAAAAGCCTCTCGATTTCGCGAGAGGCTGCATAGGGGGGGGGATTAGATTCTGGCTAGTTCTCGAAGACGATGATGAAGCCCTCGCCTCCCATCGTGCCGATCACGTTGTAGTCGATCCAGTCTACAGCCTCCTCGTCAGTCATCTTATCTCTCTCCTTGAATATGCCTACGAGCTTAGGATAGCTGTAGCATAGACAGCCGGAATGAGAGACTCCGATGATGGCGTCGTCTAGGTTGTCGAATCGTATAGCCTTCGGATCGCATGATTCTAGGAACTGCTGTATCTTGATTGCTTCTTTCATTTTCATTTAACTGTAGGGAAGTAGTTGCCTGCTGTCTTGTGGATCTTTCTCTGATCGCTGAGATTCTTCAGAAGCCGGTAGACGGTTCGATCGCTGACGTCGTGCTTCGCTGACATGCTCGGAACGAAATTTTTAGGATCGACTCCCACGCTAGTGATCTCCGCGAGGATCTCTCCTGCGCTAATCTTTTGCCCTGCTCTCTTGAGCTTTTTAGCGTCCAGATCTTCGCGAAGACTAAAGAGAGGAAAGTCCCACTCGACCACAAAAGGCTCCTTGCCGGCAAAGTTCCGTAAAGCAGAGTGAACCGTGTAGCAGTCCTTCTCCTCGTGCGCTGTGAGTCCCATGATCGTGTCTGGATCGCGAGCGAAGACGCCAGAGCCGCTTATGCGATCGAGAGGATCCTTCTCCGATTGGTTTCCTTTCGAGTAGTGCGCTCCAAAAGCCACAGCCGCTCCGGTCTTCTCGACGATAGCCTCGACCTCGTTCATGAGCAGACCGATATCGCCCGCGCTGTTCTCGTCTCGATCTCCGATAGCCTTGTATATTGGATCGATGCAGAGCAGAGCGCATCCGTTCGTCAGACGCTCCTGCAGAGTCTCTAGAATGAGCTTCAAGTCGTTGCAGATGCCTCGAAGGCTCCAGACCTTTAGATTCATAGGAGGCTCTATATCCATCGCCTTACAGACGCTACGAACTCGGTCGAGGAAGAACTCATGAGGAACCTCGAAGTTAAGAAAGATCACGTCCAGATCTGTGTTAATGACCTTGTGTCCGAACCAGTCTTTGCCGCTCGCTACGGATGCGGCTAGGTTCAGAAGCGTCCAAGTCTTGTAAGACTTCGAGCCTCCTCCTAGAACCATCTTCGTGCCTCTATGCAGTAGACCCTCGATGAGAACAGGATATCGTTGCATGATCAGCTTGTTAAGATCCTTGGGAATCTCGCCTGCCGCAGTCCACGTCGGCATATTGCCGATCGCCTGCGCCTTCTTCTCGTCTACTTCGATCTGCTGTGTCTCGACCGCTTGAGTCTTGTTGTAGAAGTCGCGACCGTCTACCGCAGGCTCGTTGTCTCCGAACTCTTCTGCTAGAGATATTGCCGCCTCCTTAAAATCTCCTCCATGTTCTGCCGTAGCGTATAGAGCAAAAGCTGAGTAGTTCTGCATAGGATCTAGAGGAGATGCGCTGTCTGTGTAGCAGAAGAAAGATCCGTCAAAACGTAGCTCTCCGGATATGCCTCCTCGCTTCTCTGGACGAGTGCAATATGTCCGAGTGCTGTCTCCTCGCTGTAGTTGCCATCCTAGACGCTGTAGGATAGCTACAGATCGCTCTCGAACATTAGGAGACGAGGCGTAGCGATCGCCGATACGATCGCCTGTGGGAGCTTTAGGCTCTGTCTTGGCGACGAACTGATCCTCCTCGATATAGACAGGAAGCTCTACGGCGTCTGGAGCGTAGTGAATCTCTGGATCGTGCGACAGGAAGCATAGCCGAGACAGATCCTTACCGCTCTCGTCCGCTTCGAGTCCGTATGTCGAGAGATAGCGTCTGGCAGACTCGAAGGCGTCGCGATGATTCTCGATACTGTTAGGAATAGCGAAGATAGCTTTGAGTCCGTTGCCGGAAGGAGAGACGAACGCTGCGATCACGTGAGGATCGAACCTCATCTCGTCTACCTTCTTCGCCGGAGACTCGATCTTATCGACATCCATGCAGATCATCCCAGAATGGCTAGTGATAGCCTTGCTCGATCTGCGAGAGAATTGACCGCAGAACATGACTGCAGGCAGATCTCTCTTTAGCTCGGAGGCTCGATCTAGATCTCCGGCTTCTGTCGCCTCTCTTACTGCTGTGACGTTCTTTGCGAATCGTCCGCTTCCGTCTCTAATCCATTCGATGATCTTTTCGAGATCGAAGTCTGTAGTCTCTGTAGCTCTCGCTTGTTTAACGATGCTGATCCGTCGAGATCCATAGTAGTCTGCCGTGCTTTGTCTTTCTTCCATAGTAGTTTGTCGTTTAGTTTTTTTAGTTCTTCGATTAGTTCTGATCTATTCATCTGTCCTCCTTTTTGATAGTCAATAGATAATTTGAGAAAGCATGATTCCGCTCGCTGTTCCGAGAGAGGCTCCTGCTGAGTAGACGATCTTGTCTGATAGATTCGAGAACGCTGCTCGCTGCGCGTTAAAGCACCAGACGAGAGATATAAGAAAGCCGACGACGACTGCTCCTAGAATCTTTGCGTTAGCGACCTGCCAAGTGTTGAGGCAGATCAGCGCGACCTGTATGTAGGCGTAGAAAAATGTAGTGACGTTTCTCATCCCTGCATCCTCCTTGCATATTCTGCGATCAGCACAGCGTCTACGAATCCATCGAACGGGATCCTGCTTCGAGGCGTTCGCCTCCAGTTCGTATTCGCCCAGATCTCGTTAGCCGCTTCGAGCGCAGCCGCCTTCGTGTCGAACTTCTCCTTCATGCCTTTAGGCTTAGAGAAGAATTGCTTCTGCCACGTCCTAGCCGACATAGTCTTGAACTTTATCTTGTTCGATACTAGGAGAGCTTTGATGATCGCGAAGGAGTAAGTCATAGACCGCAGACCTGCCGCGCTCGGAGCGTGACCTCCGGGATCTTCGACAGATGCGAAGCAGAAGTCCCTCTTAAATTGGCTGTCGAATAACTTAGCCAGAACATCGATATCGATCTCTCTCTTCGCGCCTACTTTCTTCGTAGGCATAGACATCATCTCTAGGATCCTCTCTCCCTCGATCGTGACGATCGCGCCGTCGAGACCGCAGTCGATCCCTATGTAGCGAGTCGTCACTCTCTCTCCCCCCTGTCGATGATTATTCGATGCTTCAGATGAGAGACGCCTGCCTCTAGCTCCTCTACTTTCGTAGAGAGAAGGCTGTTCTCTTTCTTTAAAGATTCGCAGGCAATAGACATCGCCTCCAGACCTTGCTCTAGAATTTTCTTTTCGTTTCTGCTGAATACTTTTTTCATGTTAGTTTTTTCTTCCATCTATAATAGGTTACAAAGTGAATCCCGACTTTTTCGCAGGCTTTAGGAATTGAGACCTCGCCTCCCTCTCTCGCTTTTTCTACATCGTCGAGAATGCTTCTCCTTTGATCCGCAGTAAGGTTCGGAGATGTTTGATTTTTTTCTTCATAAAGCTCTTCGCCTATTTGCTTCTCTAGTCGCTTAATAGACTCGACCTCCTTCTCTAGTCTTTCCTCAGCCCAGCTCATGAACCTAGAGATCGACTCCGGATAGTTCTGCTTAACGATCATAGTCCTAGCTCCTCTTCTATGAGTGAGAGCATGACTCGATAGTTGCCGCGATCTGCTAGGTTCTTCTCTACCTGTTTTAGCGAGTGAGTGACTGCGCTCCGGTCTCGACCGAAGGAGGAGGCGATGTCCCTGTCTGCTAGATTGAGTTGTTCCTTGGCTACCTTGTAGCAGAGATTCCTCACGGCTACGACAGAAGCTACTCGCGTAGATCCTCGGATTACTTTGGCAGGTTTGCCTGTGACCTTCTCTGCCGCTTTGATGATTGCGAATGTATTTAGTAGTTTTGTTTTCATGTTATTATTTTCAGTATATGTCTGTTAAAAAAGCTGTTTGCTTTGCTCGGTTAATTCTAGTCGATGCCTCTTGATAGTATTTGAGACTCTTCTCGATGCCTGTGAAGTCCATTCCCATAGTTGAGCAAACTGCCCCAGTAGTTCCCATTCCCATAAATGGATCTAGGACAGAATCGCCTTCTTTAGCGAAGCTCTTTAATATCCAACGACAGGCATCTGGATTCATGACCGCCCTGTGAATATTCTTATAGGGATTTGCTGAATAAACAGGCGTCGTGAAATGATTCTTCGTATAGGTCTCGTTTGCCTTTAGAGACTTGTTCTCTGAAGAGAAGACGAAGATGTATTCATACGCGTTAATCAAGTGAGCGTTTGGCATAGGGTTAGACTTGTGCCAGATGATGACCTCTATAAGTTCTCTAGAGAACTCTCCCATTAAGCGATGGACGTCCTGCTTGTTGTAGGAGTTTTTCTGGACATTATAGAAGACATTCCCCTTGCATACTCGCAAGCAGTCCGAAACTGAGTTTGATAAAAACTCATAGTAATCATCTACTATATCGTCGTGATTATTATATTTGTCATTCCGCTTCCTGTTATACGGTGGAGATGTAAAAACGACGTCGAAACTATTTTCCTGCATGTCCCGCATCACCTCAAAGCAGCATCCATTAAATAATTTATTCACAGCTTGTAGTTTTGTTTCCATATTATTTTATCCTCTAGGATCGTAGTTTTTTAGATGTCTCCAGACTCCTGTGAGATGCTGGAGGAGCTGGTATTCTTTTTTCAGTTTATCTTCATCATAGACCGCGGTCTCGATACGTCCTACCTCTGTAGTAGAGATGTAGACGTTCGCTCCTACGCAATGGTCTAGAGTTCCGAATGCCGCCATAGCATAAGCGGCTATCTGCGTCGCTTGGAAGTCGAACGGAGTGATCTTCACTCCTTCCTTCGTCTTCTTTGTCTTGAAGTCGATGATGATATTCGAGTTGCCGTAGCGAGCGAGTAGATCGACTCGACCGGCGTAGCCTTCTTTAAGATTCACGACAGTCCCTTCGCGTTCAATGTTCTGAAGATTCAGAGTGCGAAGATATTCCATTGTCGGCTCGACGTATTGCTTCAGATCCTCGGCAGGCTCTACGCCATCGAACGCCGCATCTATTGCGTCGTGAATGAGTGTCCCCAGCTTTGCGGCTTTGTCTGTCTCCTCGTAGCTTCGAGATCTGATACGATCGAAATAGCGAGCGTCTGTCTCGCCTTCATCGCGAGGAGTCGCGAGAGTAGCTTCGATAGCTTTGCTTATCTTCCATCGATCGAGTCCAGCCTTTGCCATGATCGAAAATATAGTAGTGACAGAAGGGAGGAGTAGATGCTTTCGAGCATCTCGGAGAGTCGTGTTTCGCTCTCCTTCTCCCTTCGCTTTCTTAATCGTGTAGGCAGGGATGCCTTCGCGCGTATACCAATGCGATCCGTCCAGATCGACTTTTCTTTCTAGTGTAGCCATTTTATTTTTTTTGGGTTAAGTGATCGACACCGCATGTAAGCGATGCCGATCAAGTTATGTTAAACAATCAGCAGAGACGCTGAAAATTAGAACGGGCAGTCTGCCTGTGTGCCTGTCTCTGGAGTCCAAGCTACGGGAGCAGAAGCGACTGTCGCTCCTACCGATGATAGAGCCTTACCTACGCTAGCAGGAAGAGCTACAGGAGCCGCAGGAGCTACGGGAGCCGCAGGAGCCGCGACAGCTCCGAACTGATCTACGGGAACGATCTGAGCAGAGTAGTCTGCGAGGCTCGTCTTCGCCGGAGAGATCCGAGTGATCTTCGGATATGTAGTTCCCATCTGAGAGACTACATGCTCGATCGATACGACCGCTCCTTGACCCTTGAGAGTGCAATAGTCCCAGCCGTAGTCCGGAGCCTGCCCTAGCCAACTAGAGAGGAACTTGTAGAGCGTAGACTTAGGAGAGCCGGAGATCTTCATCTCGAAGGTCTGAACCTTGTAGAGACGACCGTCCTGCGCCTTGAAGCCGAAGAGAAAGCGAGTGACATCGATCTGCTCCTCTTCCTCTGATTGATACTTCTTCCTAGTGACGCCGAACTCGTCTGCGATCTCTAGGCATGTGACGACGAAGTCTCCGGAAGGAGCTAGCTCGTCGATAGTGAATCCGCTAGAGGATTCTGTTTTTACCGTTAGTATAGCCATATGTTTTTTTATGCTTTTTGGGTTGTTAGATTGCAGAGCTTATAAGGCTCCGCGAGAGATTAGTTCTGCCTTTACCTTCTCCCAGTATTTGAGAGTGGCTTGCTTTTTGTAGCCGTTGAGACCGCCGTTGTGGATGCGAGCTACGTCTGCGATCGTCACAGTCCTTCCGATGCGTCGCTCGGTAGCGTAGCGATCCATGTAGGCGAGAACGATCTGGATAGATGTCTCGCGATCGAAGGCGTCCTCATGCGTCCAGTCTTCGCCTGCATACTCTGCGGCGTCTGCGACGTAGGCGGCGTGAAGCTGTAGGCATCCGTAGGCGAGACCGTCGTCGCCGATGGCGTTGTCGTTGCCATTAGATTCGACGGCGATGAGAGCGAGAATGAGAGTCATGATATTCATAAAATTAAAAGTTCGGTTTTGAGCAGATCCGAAAACTGGGTTGAGGATTAGGCGATAGCTTTTTCGTATTTTTCACGACCATAAACTTGATCGATCCAAACTTGAAGTCCGAGTTCAGTATGTCCGATTAGAGTTTTGATAATCATCTTATTGCTTCGACCTCCGAAGTTATCCGCTTGAGCTTCGTCTTCCCATTGAGCGAGTAGTCCCTTTTGAACCAAGCTAGAGCAAACGCCGGACAGCTTTTTACCTTTAGGCAATTTCATGCCATCGAGAAGATAGCAGCATTTAATAAATTCAGACCAAGTGTAGCATTCGTCATGAACCTTAGGAATATTGTCGCCGCATCCATACCAGTTTTGAGCGAGAGCTTGTAGAACAGTAGCTTCGTCAGTAGTTATATTTACATTTTTCATATCGTGTTTTTTATGTTTTGTTGGTTAGATAGGATTGACCGTATCGTTGCACGTCCATTGGACGGTATAATTTATGCGTCGCAACCTATACTGTAAGCGAGTTGCTTGTGCTTCAGTCATGAGATCGGAGTAAACCCAAGGCGTGTCTTTCTCGTTGTCCTTATATTTGACGCGAGCGATCTTGCGGTTTCCTTGGTGTCCGTGGCGAATAGGTTTTTTAGCTTTCATGATCGTGTTTTTTAGGTTTTTGATTAGGTTAAAAAGTTCGGTTTTGAGCAGATCCGAAAACTGGGTTGAGGATTAGTCCGCGAGAGCGACGAGAGCTTTAGCTTTAGAGAAGCGATTGCGTTGTGTTGCTCCGTCTTTTAGAAAGTAGAAGCAAAGCTTGCCGTATCGTGTCCATCCGTTCGACGAACCAGTAGCTTCGCAAATGATCTTGCCACCTTCGATTTGAGCGTAGGCTGCGTGGTCGTGATTGCGATAAGCGAGAGCGGCTTGTGAATCGTAATGATCGTATTCGATTCCGTTACGGATCGACTCTTTCTCTTCGTCATCCCAAGCTCTCCATAGACGTGAGCTTTCGTTAGCAACGTCTTGAGCTTCGTTAATTAGTTGGAGGAATTTGGTTGGAGTTTTCATTGTCGTGTTTTTTTCGTGTTAGGTTCGAGGCGGGAATCGCTTCGATGTAGAAGATAGAAAGCTATCCGAGTAGGCATGTCAATACCCTATTTCACCTTTTTCTCACTTTTTTTTAAGAGCGTAAAATCGCTCTCTAGACCGCTTGTAGCCTACTGCTCGCCGTCCTGCGACCACGAATCGTCGCTGTCGTCTTCGTCTTCCCACTCGATTTCGCAGTCTTCTATGTCGGAGTCCTCGAACTCCTTCTCCTCCTTTATCATTCCGAGAGCCTCCTTGTAGAGAGCCTTCTCGACTAGAGAATTGTCCGAGACGTGCATGACGCTCCCGTCTTCATATTGAACGACTATAGCAAAGTGCTGAAAGAACTCCGACAGAATAGACTGAGCTTTTTCCAGAGAGTCTTCTGTGGCTTGCGCTATTAGGATGTTCCGCTCGAAGTTATGATCCATGATTTATGATCCTCTCTGCCGCCGCGTAGTCATCACCGGCGTCGCAGATGATAGTAACTTTTTCAGAGTCTATAGGTTGCTCACTCGCATGAGAGTCCGAGCCATATTCTATTCCATCTCTGAAAAGACTCGCGACCATTCCTCCTGCTTTCAAAACCCAACTCGCCTCGTTGTCGAATCTGCAGTCGTCGATGACTACTACTTTCGCTCCATCCATTTGAGCTTGCTCGACTCGATGCTTCATCGCCCAGAGCCATATATTCTCGTCGATCATTCCTCGACCCCATTCAGTTCCGAGAGTCTGCATGAGATATCTCGCGCTCTTTCCTAGTCCGTCGATCTCTCGTTCTTTGTATAGCTGATTAGAAAGATAGAAAGAGCTTATGCCCATCGCCTGCAGCATCGCCCTCATAGGATCTGCGAATGATATGATGTGAGTCTCCTCGTTTAAGATGTCTGCGATCGCTGCCGCGACTGTAGATTTTCCAACCTGCTTCGCACCGGTTAAAGCGATGATTCTCATACTGTCTTAAAGTGTCGAGTGAGTAGTCCCTCTGTCTTATGATACTCGAACGCGCTTGCTCCCTTTTGGGATCCGACAAAACCCGCTCCGGCATGCCATGCGTCTGTAGCGCAGAGAGCTTCGAGATACTCGACGACCAGACCGCTCTGCTCATCGATAACGACAGGAGCGATCGTCTTCTTATGATGAACGTGTCCGCATTTAAGATGTCGATACTTTGTGGCTCCCCATTCTTTAGCGAACTCTGCCGCTATAATCATTGCCCACTTCTGCGCCGCTATTCTGTCGCCGTGCGCCCAGAGTAGAAGGTTGTCTCCCCAGATTAAATGCTTGCGAGGATTAGGAGTCGTCTTGATCTCTACGTTCGAGCAGTTCGAGTAGTAAGCCTCTAGGACGCGAGCTAACCAGAGTTCTGAGTGAGAGGAGTGATTACCCTCTAGGACGACGATCTCGATCTCTGGAGCTATTCTGGCGGCAATATCGACGCATTCCCTGCAGGCTGCTATGATGTAGTTTACGATCCTGTGATATCGACTATCAGCGTCGAGAGGATGACCACTCGACGGAGTCCGATTACTGCGATCGTCTACGTGAAGCATGTCGCCGCCGAAGACCAGAACGCATTTGCTAGGATTGTTAGCTCTGGCGGCTAGAGCTTGAGTCGCCTCGATCATTCTCTGCGCTGCAATGTCGCAGTTATAGTCTGAGTCGAGAGTCTCTCTCTCGTCCGCATACATGCCGACGTGAGCGTCGAATAGATCGATCTCGAACAGAACGTCCTCTCCCGTCTTCCTGCTCTTCTTAGTCTTGGAGACCTTAGCCTTGCCCTTCACCTGCTCGCAGAGTCCGTCTACGACCTCCTGCATGAGTTCTATCGTAGGATGCTGACGACGCCATTCCTGTATGACGTTGCCGTCTGCGTCGAACTGGACAGTAGATTTTCCGATCGACAGATGCGATGGTATGGGAGCCGGAGACTTCCACGGAACCTCTCCGAGCCTCTCTAGCCTCGCTATGAGTTTTCTGACAGTAGACTCGTCCTTCCTCAAGAGTCTAGCTGCGCCTCGATATGAACCTGCAGAGATGTAAGCATCTACGCAGAGCTGTTGGTTTTCGTCTAGTGCCATATTCTATTTAACCTGCGAGGATCCGAAGTAAAAGCCTACGATCGCTAGAGCGGTCTGTCTTACTTCTGGCAGAATAACGTAGCCGCTAATCTGATCCCATCTCACAGTTTTAAATAGTCCGAAAATTCCGTCCGTCTCTCGACTGACGCTGACTCCGATATCAGTAAATGCGACGACAGTCGGAACGACTATGATCGCGAATAGAACGACACACGTTATAACGCGCCGCATTAAAGCTCCTCCTCTATTTGCCGCCTCATTAGCCGAGGCGTCTGCTACCTGTTGCTTCGCTAGAGTCTGCTCGAATAGTCGAGCCTGTGTCTCCGCTTGGTTAGCGATCATCTTCATTATGAAGCCGCTTACGCCGCCTCCGAGCATTGCTAGTAGTTCTGGTGTCATGCTATTTTTTGCGTTTGTTGTGGAAGTCGAATAAGACTTTTACTTTTTCCGCTAGAGATTCGAGATTGTAGTGCATCCTAGCTAGGACAATTATGAGAGTAATGATGCCTATAAGAACAGGAGTGATAGATGATATAACCTGCAGAACTTCATTCATTTTTTCCGTAGTTCTCTGATCACTTTGATTGCGGATGCAGTCATATAGATAAATGTAGAGAGACCTACTACGAAACCTAGAAATTCATTGACGGGAGAAATTTCAACGGTAGCTATAAAGCCTCCTGTTCCGATTATTGATTTGTATATGATGTCTTCCATTTTACTAAAAAGTGTCTTTGTCGAACACCCTGTATTTGATTTTAAGTTTTACGCTAACAAAATTATCTGGAAAGACGTTTGTTGCTCCAGCTCCATTAGTCGCTCGAATAGTCATAGGAACATCAAATCTATAAATTCTTGCAAGGTCTGGAACATCACGATGATATAGTCCGAATGAATTAGTATTAGCTGTCTTCAAGATTTGTGCTATTTGATTCATATTAGCGGCAGTAATTTGTGTTGCTACTGAATTCTCATTTACTCCAAGCATCTCGCAGATAAGTTTAACGTTAGTTGCTTGATATGCTTCTGTAAGGTCTACCTGCACAAGCCAGTTAGTTTCCTCAACTACAACGCACTTATCAGCACCCGGAGAAGATAACAAATTTATCCGTGTGGCAGTTAATGCGTTAAGCTGTGTGTTATCAAAAGTCCAAGTTGCTTCTTGTGAACCTCTCACAACATTGCCTGATGAATCCACACATAAGTTAGCTAACGTATCATCGGTTGCTGGCTGATAATTTTGAACTGGATTCAAAGCAGATGCACCACTTGAACGAGACGTTGATGTAAAATCTCTAAACTTTAAATCACCATTTACATCTAAAGTTGCCTGTGGAAAGTCTCCAGTTCCAATGCTAACGCTGTTTTTAGTGCTTGAGCCGCCACTACTTTTTGTGACAAAAAGAGTTGGTGTTCCTACGCCTCCAGCCAAAAAACTACCAGCATCACCAATTCTAGCCGAGTTAAATCCAGCATTGAAAAAATCAATATTACCGCCACCTGAACCTCCCCCTGCTTTTATATTAATATTGCCCGCAGCACTTCCGCTTATATATCCGTCTCCAGTTTGAATAGTAATAGAATCAACATTATCATCGTTAGTTTTTATTAATAAATTGGAATTATCTTCGGAACTTATAGTTGATGTCTGTAATGTTCCATCGACTGTGAGATTGCCTACGATATCTGGATTAGGGAACGACTCCAAGAAAGTTGTAGCGGAAGGTGGAATCGACGGGCTGACGGGGATCGATCCAGAAAAGTTGTGACCGATAACCTCTCCACGAAGTTTTACTTCAGCCTGCATTATAGTTCTAACATTGCCGGAGGCGTCAGTCAGTTCTAGTTCTAAATTCGTCGTCCTTTGGTTGCTAGTTCCGAGTAGATCGTAAACGCCTGCAGTAGCTAAAGACAGGATTCCTCTTATTCCCTGCCCACTTATATTAGAAAACGAACTCGTGAAGGCTACTGGATTTTGATACAAACGCCATAGCCAAGTCTCTTTAGTGGTAGCGTCTCCGGTCGCAAGCTTAGTTACGCTGACTGTGCTAGTAGGAGATAATAATCTGGAATCGATAGATGGTATCGTTTGAGATCCAGTCGAATTGAATTGAACTTTAAAAACGAAATTAGTTAATTGCGTGACGGTTGCATCAGCAACGTCCGAATCTATTATTGCCTCTAGTTGGGCGGCAGAGTGATTGTAAGCTAACGGCGTATTCGATCCTATTTTGTATGTTCCGGAGTCTGGTCTAGCATCTAGCTGTCCGAGACCAAGTCTGACCTCGGCGTAATCTTGAATATTTAAGAGTCCAGCAGTTCCTACTAGGAATAAGTCTAGTTCCAAGCTGTCGCCTGCGACAAACTGAGTAAACCTCCTGTTTCTTAAATCGCTAGCGCTTGCAACGCTAGAAGATTTTAAGTCATTAGTATCAAAATTTATAAATAGTGACTGTCCCATTAAAAATGTCCTCTATGTCAATTTACTCCTGCCATGCTTCGTGCTTCCTCACATGGTCGATCACTTGATCGAACGTCTCCTCTAGCTCAATAGGAGGACGCCACCCTGCCTCGTATATCTTACTGCTGTCTAGAGCGTATCGAAGATCGTGTCCTGCTCTTGTCTTGTGGAAATCTACAAACTCGTAGATGAGTTCTTTTCCCATGCGATCAGCAATCTTCTGAGCGAGTTCTAGGTTCGTGATCTCCTCTAGTCCTGCGATGTTGAACTTAGTCATCCGAGAATGTTGCTCTCCGTAGCAGGCGAAGTCTACCTCTTGGAGCATGAACATCCAAGCGTCGGCAAGGTTCCTGCAGTCGATATACATTCTAGATCCTACCTTGTCCGGCTTTCCGTGAACCGTGACCGATTCTCCCCTGTGAACGCGAGAGACGATCTTCGGCAGATACTTCTCTGGATCCTGCATCGTGCCGATCATGTTCATGCAATGCGTGATCGCGATAGGAGTTCCGTATGTTCTCCAGTAGGCGAAGCATAGAGCGTCCTGTGCCGCCTTAGATGCCGCGTAAGGATTAGACGGAGCGATGACGTCCCACTCGTGATGACAGTGGTCTCCGTAAGCAGAGCCGAAGACTTCGTCTGTCGAGCAGTGGATAAACTTCTCTAGGCTAGGAAGCTCGCGAGCGTAGTGTAGAATGTTGCCGATCAGTCGAGTGTTTGATTCCCAGACGTAGATGGGATCTTCGATAGACGTGTCTACGTGCGAGATCGAGGCGCAGTTTATGATGTAGTCTATATGTCCGATGCGAGATGCTGTTCGCTTCGAGATGGGAGCGTTAAGATCGTGACAGATCATCGAGTATCGAGGATCTGCAGAGACTCGCTCTGCGTCGCCTAAATGACGAAAGGAGTCGAGTCCGACTACTTCCCAGTCTGTTTTTTCTAATGCCCACTTCGCCGTATGAGATCCGACGAAGCCTGCGCTCCCTGTTATTAGTAGTCTTTTTTTCATATAAATTTGTGAAACGGAACTCTCCTATAGCGTAGATGCCCTCTGGTCTCTCCCTCTGCTTCGTGATAAGCCTTGAGAGTCGTAAGTCCTCCCTCTGCATCCTCGTCTCTCACAACGTGATCGCAGACCGTGTGAGTTATACAGCAGAAGCGGAGTCCTTCCGGATGCCATTTGTGCCAGTTAAGATAGAGATCCTGCGTCCCTGCTCCGTCGTATCCATCGAACTGAGCCAGAGATGCTGCTCGCTTGCTCATTAGAGTGCATCCTAGACCAGTCCAGTCTGTCTCGATGACTGCGCCTCGACCTGTGCCGACATGACTGTTGTCTAGCCATCCTCTGCGTCTCCACTTCTTCGCATTCAGCTCGAAGACGTTGCCGCTGGGAGGACATTTTTTAATTCGATCCTGTATCCTGCCCATTCTCTCATGCTCCTTGTCGAATGATTTTTGATTTATATCCTTGTCCTTCATCCTCTCCTCGCAAGAGTCCAAGAGCAGTTGAAGCTTGCTGGGAATGATTCTTTCCTCTGGCAGATAGTCCTCGGCAATCGGATGCCTATAGCTTCCATATCCTCCTAGAAAGCTCCCGCCTCCCTGCGAAGGATAAGTGACGAAAGAGACGTCGTAGTAGCCTCCATCGAAGCGTAGCATGTCTAGAGAGACAGATAGAGCATTATGAGGAACTAGAACATCTGCCTCGACGCTCCAAAGAAAATCGCATCCCCATCGTCGAGCTGCGTCAAATCCTGTAGACTGTAGCGAGGCTATTAGAATCTGCCGATCCTTTTTGTAATGCTCTCCGCTCTCCTCCATGTCGATCGCTATGATCTCGCGATCCTCAAAGTCTTTAGCTAAAGCATCGACTGCCTTTTCGCTCACCTTGTCTGTGACTACGATAAGTCGATGATCGAACTCGGAACCGTCATGCTCGATCGCCGTCCTAGTTCTACGAAGGCATACCTGCAGGGGATCGACGTAAGATTTAGTCGCCACTATGACTGTTGCTATTTTCATTTTTTAAATTATTAACTCCGATAAAAGACTGCCTCTCCGCTGCCTGCGTATGCTTGAACATCTTCGCGCATGAATATCATAGCATTTGCAGGAAGCTCTTTTGTAACGAAGTTATACCCGTCCCCAATTCCAGTCAAGTTCTGGGCTACTGCTGTAGATCCATTAGTTCCGAAGGCATAATATGTAGCAGGAGGAGCGTTCACGTTAATCACTGCTCCTTTTCTATTTGTAAAGACTCCCCCGCCAAACGAATTTGCACCCCCAGCATACAGCTTCGTTTTTTTATAGTTTGCATCGTTCCCGCCCTGCTCAACTTTTAATAATCCGAAAAGAACTGTATCGATAGTAGTGGTTGCTCTGCTATTGCCGTTAGCTGTATTATAGGCAAATTCTTTTATACATTTTATTATAGAAGAACCGTCGGCTGAATTACTCAGATAAACATACGCTCCCGGAGCTAAGTAGTATATGTCCCCGTAGTTTCCAGCAGGAAGAAATGGAGCGTATCTATTCAGTTGCGGAGAAAAAGATAGAGGAAGATTTTTGCTCAAGTAGCTTCCTGTGATACTTGAATTGATGGTTACATTTATCGCGCTAGTCGTAGAACCGATCGAGTTCCTAGACGTAGTATTGGTAGTAGTAATATAGGCATGAGCTATAGAGACGTTTCTAGGAGATCGCATTGCTCCGCTAATGTTATTGGATGTCTTATACTGAACTCCCCCTTGATTACCCTTGTCGTAAGTTATTATATTTCTAGTAGCATATTTCTGACCTATACCAAACGCCGTAGTCCGCAGGAGTTCTAAGGGGGTTGCTCTACTTATAGTCTTAACTTTGCCGATGGTAGCCGTGTTGGTTTTTTGAGTTAGTCCAAACTGTGTCGTGCCTGTCCCTAAGTTTGTTGTTATATAGCTGCCACCAATCTCTGCGAGACCACTTTCATCAACATATGTCTGATTGAAACTTCCTGTGCTACTACTTACGATCGAGTCACATTGAAATGTGGTCACCCCAGCTATTTCATCCGTGCTTTCTTCCGTAGTATATCCGGAGGCGTCTGTCGTCGCCGGAGCGGAGAACCTTTCGGAATAAGTAAAAGTATCGAAGACGTTCGCTTGAGATCTTACTGTGTCAAAATCAACGAAATCGTTTACCTCCTCAAGACTAAATCCCATTTTTGTAAACTGAACTGATACGCTTGTTAAATATTGAGATTGAGATTCAGTCGTGACATTAACTATGTCCGTTACAGTGAAAGTCTCTGCGTCTCCTTCGTAATAAGCGTTAAACACAAATTCTTCGTCCAAATCTAATTGGCTTCCAATTTCGTTAGTCATCGCAGTAGCCGATTGCGCTCCAACGACAAAGTCGTTGGATAATCTAGTTCCTCCGGTTGCCCAAAAAGCACCTCCGTGTATTGATGAAGCTAGATAGGTCGATATAGGTCTGTCTGGCGCTCTGATGGTTCCCGTCACATAATCTTGAAAAGAGTATTCCCTAGTGCTAGTTTCGTAGGAACTTTTTGTCGTCGTGATTTTGGTAGATCCAGACCCTATAGGATATATCGTCGAGATCGAAGTTCTATAGGTGACGACTGATCTTCCGCTTCTCGTCGTCATCGATGGCGATGTCTTTACTTGATAAATAAACTGCCCTCCTCTCCTACTGATAGTGCGAGTCGATACTGTCCCGTCCGAAAACGAAGTCGTGCGTGTGGAGTCTGCATGAGTCCCTCCTCGCTTGGATATGCTACTCCCTGACGCGGTTGTATTGAAAATAGTTTGTCTTACTCCTATTGACTCGCCCGCCGTATAAATTGTGGCAAATTCGCTAGAGCCAAATCCTTGATTTGCGTGGATTGTTTGTCCACCTCCCCCTCCCGTGCTTTTGAATGAATTATTTTTTGACCTGCTCCGCGTGTCGGATGTAGAAAATGCTCCCGTCGTCTCGCCGTCCTGCGAAGTTTCTAAATTTATTTGAGTCCAGTTGGCTCCGGTATAAGTGGGAGTTATCCGATCCTCAACATACGTCTCTCCTCTTTCTGTGCGAGTAGCATTTGCGTTATATGTGGTTGTCTCACCGTCGCCCTGTTGAGAACTATATTGACTATATATAGTCTCCACATCGACGCCCCCTGCTGATAGGTAAGAAGTCAGCCCCGTAAATCTAGAGCGATCTTCGTCACTCGTAAAAGCATGCTCTGAGATCACTCGACTCGTAGTTCTTATCCCGTCCGTCATGACAGAAAAAGCTGTCGCGATATGTCTTCCTGCTAATGGTCTATCGTGAGTGAAAGGCATTCATCAGTTAGTTAGACGCCAAGAGTAGTAGATGTCATTCGGATACTCTCCTATCGATACACTAGTTTTTGGAATTTCAGCAGCTATTGAGACTGCGAAATTCAAATTATTATTTACTACCTGTGCGCTCACTGCAGTTTTCGTGACTATGGCAATTAGATACTCGAATCTAGTCCCTACTCCGTTTTCCTCCCACGGAAGTCCATCTGGAGGAGAAGTGCTTCTTTTTAGCGATACCGACGACACTCCGTCATCGTTTCCAACGACCTCTAAATACATATAAGACGTGCCGGATCCGTTGTTGGTAGATAGATTAGATGGTAACACTCCATTTACTAAACCTGCATTTATGACTACCTCATTTTCGTTTACTGATATAACCTCGAAGGGATGATATTTTATAATTCCTGCGATTGATTTAGCGGGAGCTATAAGAAGAGACCCGTCTCCGTTTTGGCTTACCGTGATTCCTCCTGCTCCTGTAGAATTATATAATCCATTAATCGCATCGATAAGCTCGTTAGCTTTATCCGTATCTAGCAGAGACGGAGCTTCGTTTCTGGTTAGTCTCTCGATCATATAACGAAATTACTTACTATTTCGTAGGTTTTATTGTAGTAAATGTTACCTGCATACTTACCTGCCTCGAACTTTATAGGGTTGGAAGGGTTTGCGTTGTTAAAGTTGTAAGTGAGATCGTCGTCGATATTCCCTATATTTCCGTTTGCTGTATTTCCTTCGTAGCCAGCAGTCTCTATGGTAAACGGAGTAAGCGTCCCCGCTTGTATCTGTTCTAAAGAAGAAGAAGCGTATTCATGCTTAACTCTGACGACGCAGTTAATAGATCCCTGTTTTTGCTCGCTACTAGCGTAGACGCCTTCATTAAAGTCTCTTACATCTTCTATGCCTTGAAGATTTAGCCATCCGAATAAAAAGCTTTGAGTTATCACTACAGATCCAGATCCAGTAACAGTAATCCCTGCGAACTTAGTAAAAGGAATGCTTTCAGCTTGGAATGAATACCATGTGGAAGGAGGCTTTGCATATTTCGTGCTTATTTCAAAAAGACCATTGCCTATGTCCTTTACAGTTTCCTCATATTTTAAGTAAGTAGCTAATCCAGCAGTAGGATGAGCAGTCCCAATTTTTACTGCATCTGGATTGTAAGAATCCTTATCTTGAACCTCTTTTTCTACTACAGCATAAGATTCCGGTATGTCCGAACTTATCAAAAAATAATTGACGTGAGGATCTAATTGAACTCTTCCAGTTAAGGGAGTAGCGGAAGGCATGTCATCTGTTCTAGCCATAATTTTATTGCGATACGAATTTGCCCTCCAGAGTTGAGTTAATTTTTTCGAGAAGACCTTCAGAGCCGTCCTTATCTACCTGCTTTTGTAAACCCGCTTGCATTTGTTCCTCGGTAAACTTCTGTCCCTTTTTTCCTCCTATAAACTGCTGGAAATTGCCCTTCCCGTCTCTCTCAAATCGAATATCTTTACCTCCCAGAAAAGAGGATTTATCTCCAGCCTGTCCCTTACCCGCTATGTTTGCAGCTTTTTGCAGGTCTCTTCCTGTGAGTGAACTTCTCTTCTGTTCCGGATCCTCCTCTTTTGTCTTGTTCGCGAGAGATGTAGCCTCCTCCTGTGAGACTCCGAACTCCTTCATGATGCTAACGATTTTTCTAGCTAGTTCGACCCTCTTCTCCATAGAAGCCTGTGCATCCTTGTCTCCATTAGCTTGAGCGCGAAGAGCTTTTAGCTTCATGTCTTTGATCTGCTCCTCTAGTTTTTTGAGCTTCTCCTTCTTAGCCTCTTCAGTGTTGTCGCCTCCTTCGGCTCCTTCGCCTCCTGCTGATCCTCCCTCTCCAGTAATTGCCGCTATTTCAGCCTCTGCTGCCGCCCTAGCTTCTTTAGCCGCTTTCCTAGACATCTCCAATTTAGATTCTTCAGCCTCAGAAGCCTCCTTCCAGAATTTGGAAGGATCGTAACCTATTTCAAATTTTTCCTGCTCGGCTTGTCGTTCGTTAAAGTATTGGAAGAAAGACTTATTCCCTTTTTCTAGGTCTTTTGTAAGATCATCATTTAGTTTTTTCGTGTCGATCGGTTCGATGTTTATCTTAGGAATCTGATTGAGCTTCTCGATCATAGGATTGAGAGCCTCTGCAAATGATATTTTTATCAGAGTTCCTACTAAGCCGATAGTGGAACTCATTTTGTCGAAGAAGAAATCGGCGAAAGCTCCGAAGGCGTTCCTGCCTATAGCTACTGCATCCATGAATCCTTCTGCTAATGATATTCCGAACTTGGCAGCATTCTCCATCAACTTAAAGCCTAGCTGTTTCATCGAAGCACCATCTGCCTCGCCTGCGATTAGTTCTCCGACTTCGATTGTAGCTTTGTTTTTGAACCTTTCGATAGTGTCTGCCGCCTTGTCTAGAGCGAGCTGTGTCTCTGTGTCCATGATGCCGTAGGTTTTTTTAATGTCCTCAGCCATCTTTCCGTAGCCATCTTTGTCGAGTCGCTTAAAAACCTCTATGAGTCTACCTGCGTTCTTCTGTCCGAAGATCTCGATCGCTGCAGTTAAAGCTCCCTGCTGATCTGTCGCTCCTGCGATGGCTTTTCCGATTTTGTTGAACTGCTCCTCCGGACGCATCTTTCTGAGATCGTCTACACTTAGCCCTATGCGCTCGAAAGCTCGCTTGTAGGTAGTCAGACCTTCAGATCCTTGCACGACCGCCTTCTGCATGATGACGATAGCCTTCTCCATGCTTTTAGAAGCACCTCCAGCGTCTATGAGTGCGCCTCGAAAGACTTGGAACTCTTCTGTCGCGAAGCCTGTGTTAGCCGCTATGTCTGAAAGCTCGGAGCCGAGAGCGATAGCGTTCTTAGAGAGTAGCGCGAATCCTGCGGCGGCGGCTCCGAGTCCCATTTTTGCGAGCTTGTTGCTCGCGTTTAAAACGCCTTTTCCAAATTTACTGACTCCAGATTTCGCCTTGTCTAGACCCTTCTGAAAGCCTTTGGAGTCTAATCCTATCTTTGCTAGTAGTGAAAAATTAGCCATCTTCTTTTAGTCTATTGAGTTCGGCGGCTCTAGCCTGTTGAGTGATTGCGTTTCTAGTAGAGTATCCTTCTGAGCTTCGTTGAAGGATGCGCTGTAATAGCTGCAGAGCGGTCGATAGAGGCGTGTCTAGTATCTCGCCAAGAGTCCAGCCATAGTTAAACGCTATGCCGTCTACGAGAGTCATGACGGAGACCGAGCTATCGACCTTGTCGGCTATGTTTTGAGATCCAGAATTAGCGATCGCCGGCATGTCGTTAAAAGCTGCGTTGAAGTAGCAGATCAAATCATGTCTGGCGTCTTCAGACTCTCGGATGATGCTCCCTACTTTTTTGGCATATCTAGATTTGAAGAATGCGCGATCGTTGGACAGCATTAAGGCGAAAGCCATCAAGTCTTCGAGCCAAGGTTCCTCGCCCATTGTCAGTCTGTTCTCTGTAAACTCTAAGTTTAAGAGATCTCTGACCGAGATCTGCCGCAGTTTTAATCCCGCGATCTCTTGATCGACGCCGATGACAGCTTCCATCCGCAGCTTCTTCTCAAAAGCTGCGGCGTCCGCGATGCGCTTCTTAGCGGCATCATCAAAACTGACCGCTTTAAGTCGCATTAACTTTTAAGTGTTTGTCTTTACGTAGCCTGTGATCGAGTAGCGACGATAGTCTGCTTGAGTCTCTGTGAGATCTACGCCTGTGACCACTATAGAAAAACTGCCATAAGTGACTGCCGTTCCGATTACGGGGGGAGAGTCTGAATCTCCCATTTGAACTGTTAGCGATGCCTCTTGACGTTGAGGAACGATAGTAGAACCTAGTGGCTCGCCATCTCCGTTGTCTAGGTCTACGCGATTAGCGGGAGTCGTAAGCGAAAAGCTCTCGACGATCAGCGTCGAGAATGCTACTGTATTTATTCCGAAGAGTTGATCTCCATCTTGTGTTACTGCCATAATATAAAAGTTGGTTTTTAGGTTGAAAGGTTCAATTATAGATCTGCTGTCAATTTTAGAACTGCGAAGCTTTGATCGTGAACTTGATCTCGAAAGTAAGCGTCGATATCGCGAGATCTCCGTCTACCTCGAAGTCGCTTCCGGAAGGTCTCATATATTTGACCTCGTAGAAAGGTAGAATCGGATCCCCGTTGCCGTCTGTCGATGTCCAGTTCGCTGCGTTTAAAAGCATAGCCTCGCGCACCTTCTCCCTGTAGGATCTGTGATTCGTCTGAGTCCCGCTTACTGCGGCGTCGCTCACGATCGAGATCGAGAGATTCATATTGTATTGAGTATACTCTAGGACGCCTCCGTCTACTATTGTCGGAGGATCTTCTGCGGAGCCTATCTCTGCGCGTATAGATAGCCGAGGAGAGACGAACGTGTCTTGGTCGAGTGAGGCGTAGAAGCTCGACGCTGAAAGCCCTGTGGCAGTCTCTAGGAAGGTCTTAGCCGCATCCTCGAAGTTAGTCTCTAGATCTAGATATCCCATGTCTTATTTATCTCTGATATTCAGAAGCGCAGTCGAGCCTGCGAGTGACTCCTACCGAGTCGTCGTGAACGCTGACGACCTTGTAGTTCGTCGTGCCGTCCGTTAAGATCATCCCCTTGGAAGGAAGGATCGAGTAGTCTGCGCGAGCGATGTAGAACTTTGTGTCGATCATCTCCTCGCGACCGTCCTCGTAGATGTCGAAGCTCGACTCTGCGTCCTGTTTGTTAGCTGAGTATGTCTCTCCGTTTGAAGGCGATGAAGTCAGAGAGACGTTAATCTGCGAGATCGCAAATTTGAGATTGTCTGAAATTAAAGAAGTGAGGCTCATTTACTAATGGCTATAATGTAAACACAAAAAAGCCCCTCCCGTCTAGCGGGAGAGGCTGATAAGTGATAGCTATATCGACTACACGTTTGCGATCTTTTCGCAGGCGTTAGTATTGATGATCGACTCGTCTACGCTGTTGAAGACGCGAAGGACATCGCTCTTGATTGGCTCATCGCGATACTGCTCTGCAGAGAAGACGCCGCCGTCTGCGCTGTAGGATAGTGTGCGACCGAAGCCTCCGTTAGCGAAGTCGCCTCCGGCTACTTGACCTACGAAGTAGGAATTTGTAGACCAGATCTTCGAGCGAGTTGCTGCCGCTCCCTTAGCTGCGCTGTTGTAGCGAGTAGGAGTGATGATGATTTGATTAACACCCAGAGCATCGAGGATCACTTGACGGTTTGTGTATTGACCGTTTCCGTTGAAGATTCCGCGAACGTCGTTCGAGTTGATCATCTCGTTGAAGAGAGAAGTCTCGATGATGAGAGCGAGGCTATCATAGAAGCCGTTACCGTTGAGACGCTCTACAGCGTTCTGGATATCGACGATCGGTTTAGCTGTGGCGGCGTTGCTCATGACGGCTGTAGCGTCTGTGCTGTTGAAGGCTGCCGCCGCCATTGTGGAAGCTACACGAAGTTCGTGTCCTACCATGATGTCGCGCTGGAGCTTCTTAGCGATAGCTGCTGCCGAGTCAGAGATGCCGTCGTCGCTTGCTTGCGTTACGTCTTCGTCTGGGAGTAAACCCTCCAAAGCGTATTGCTTGCAAGAGTAGTCTTGCTGACCGTATGCGAAATCGCGACGTGCGAAGGCAGAGCCTGCGGCGCGAACTTTAGAAGCGTTTAGATCGAACTGATCGTCGCCGAAAACAGGATACTGACCAGTCTTGGTCGCGACATCGCGAACAGGAAGGATCTGAGTTCCTACGAATTGGTTTTCGCCGATCTTGTTAAGAGCCTCGGAGAGAACTGGATTGAATGTGGCTGATGTGTATAAGCTCATTTTTGATGTAGTAAGTTAAGGATTACTGGAAGAAAGATATCTCGATGATATCGTCATCCGCAGAAGATGCTGTGATAGCTACTCCTACTTTAGTGTGAAGAGCGACGCTAGATGTGACTTTTCCACCTGCTGCAGTGAAGACGAGATCGCCTGCGGCGATTGCTTCGTTAGCAGTTGCGAAAGCTGTGCCTCCTCCGTTCACTAGAGAGATGGAAGTTGCTTCGGTATTAGCGGCAGGAGCAGTAGTGAGACCGACGACGGGTTGATCCGCAGCCGCGCCACACTTAACTACGTCGCCATCGGATTCGACTTTGACGAGAAGATAAGGCGATAGAGCCTCTCCTGCGACGAAAGTGCGAGCATTGTTTTGAACAGTTGTTGCTGACATAATATTTAGTATTTTGTTGGGTTAGATTTTAAAGAGTTCTGGACGATCTTTGCCGAGGCGAAGAGTCGCTGAGAACTCTGAGATGTTGTTTTCTTTAGCAAATTCCGAGATCACTTTTGAGCGATTGGCTTTGCTTGGTTCGTAGACCTCATCTCCTACAGATGTCTGTATGAGATCAGAGCCTTCGATAAGTTTTTCTAGAGTAGCGACCTTCGAGGATAGCTTCGAGGCTTTTGCCTCCATCTTCTCTTGATCTTCGCTCATCTCTTTTTCCATCTCTTCGAGCTTGGAATTTAGTCCGGCGATCTCTTCGAGCTTTGAAGCAATCTCCTTTTTGAGTTCTTCGAGTGAGCTTTCTTCGTCTTCGACGACGACCTCTTCTTCGACTTCGGCATCTTCTTCGACGACCTCGTCTTCTTCGACTAGCTCTTCTTCGACTTTAGCCTCTTCGTCTTCGACGACTTCTTCGACTTCAGCCTCTTCGTCCTCGACGACTTCTTCGCCGTCTTCTACGAGAGCAGCAGAGCTGTCTTTAAGTTTAAATTCTAGCTCTTCTACGCGAGCCTCGGAGTCGGTTACACTGAGCGCGAGAGTTTCATTCTCCTGCTTCAGCTTTTCGTTGAGTTCAGTTAGTTCTGCTTTTGTCATCTTGTAATTAGGTTTAGTGTCAATTATAGAAAATAGCCCTCGCTGATTAGCGGCAGGAGAGTCTACGAAGTCCGCGCTAGAAACTTCCTCGACGCGAATAGATGGATATTCAAACAGCGCATCCTCTGGAGGATTGTTTTCGTCGTATAGACGATCGCTGTCATTATTGGGAAGGCGTCCCATAGGAACGTCTCCGTCCGGAGTCGCCCATGTGATGTCTGCTTCAAACACGATACTGAGTCCGAATCGCTCTGGCATCTTCTCAGCCATCTCGAATAGTCGATTGTATTTGCGACTGTCGTCCTCTCGAAACGAGTCGAACGCTTGGAAGTCTCCGAGCAGACGATCTCCTTCGATACGAAAATTGTCGAACATGCCTATCTCGCGAGTTAGGCGATCCTCGAAGAGTGCGCCTCTGTGCGTTATATAGGCAGGAAGTTTAGTGTCTTCTAGCTCATCGATGATCGTCTCTAGAGACTTAGCATCCACGTAGAGTCCGTGACCTAAAGCCGACCCCACTGATATGAGAGCGACCGAGAGCATAGTCCCGTCCTCGTTATTGACTTGAGTCTCTCTGTTTGACTCTACTCCAAATGCAAATTGTCTCGACATACTTTGAGCCGCTTTGTCAATTTTCTTTAGTTTAGAGATCGCCCAGTTCACTCCAGAGGAGCCTCCCCAAGCGTCCCACATAAGACCTCCGCATCCTTCGGAGTAGGGAACGTCCTTGCTCTTCTGATGTCGTTTGAAGGATGCCATGCGAGCGATAGTCTCTCGACTGATCTTCTCGCGCTTGGCTAATTGATTAGCTCGCGCCCATCCTACAGGAGTTCCGCATTTGTTGTCTGCATTCTCGTCCTTATACTTTAAGGCTCGCTTCGCATTATTCGTAGCTCCTTGAGGATAGTCGTTGTAAGTCTCTGCCATGATCTAGACTTCCGGCTCTGCGTCTCCGCTCGACACGACCTCTGAGTAGTTGCCGCTCATCGATGTGGGGAATGGATTGATTAGCTCTCGCCATTCGAGACCTGCGCCTTCGGCGATCTCTTGAGCCTTCTTAATGTTCTGCGCCTTTCTCATAAGAACCTCCTCGGCAGTATAGCCGAAGGGAGCCGTGATGTCGTCGAGCGACATAGCTCCAGCTCTGAAGTATTCCATGTCTGCCTTAACCTGCGCCGCGCGATTGATCCATCGGAACGCCGGACGCTGCCAGCGAACCGCGAAAGGGTTAGCCGCTAAGGATACGTCGATCTTCTCGCTAGCGATCTTCTGGGAGAGCCAGCGGCGGTAGAGCCGACTCATGATACGGATAAGATCCGTCTGATAGCTCTCGACTGTTTGCTGATACTGGAGGACGACGCCTTGAGATGCAGAGAAGGAGCTGCCGCCGATCTCCATAAGTAAGAACTCTAGAGGAATGCCGACCGCGCTTCCGACCTTGCGTAGCAGATAGGAGACCCACTGGATCCCGTCTACGTTCGGACGTCCGTTCGCGCCGATGACGCTGATGTCTTCGCCCGGCTCTAAGTAGTGAAAGCGTCCGGGCTGGAACTCTTCTAGATTGCCCAGAGCGTCCTGCTCGCTTCCGTCTAGTCGATTCTGTAGCTCGAACTCGTAGGAGTTCTCGCGCTTAACTGCGACCGCCAGAGATGCGCTGACTTTAGCCGCCATCATCTCGACGCGATCATACTCGTCGCAGTCCTGTAAAGTGTTAATTACTGACGATAGCTCTGGAACGCCTCTGTATTGGTTAGGACGGACGCGACGTAGGAAAGGGATAAAGTCCCTAGCCGGTATGACCTGCGTGTCTTTTAGACTACCTGCGACGCGATTACCGACGACGTAGGCGACAGGCTTACCGATCTTGTCGATCTCTACCCCGTTCTGAAATTCTGATTGTTCGTTCGATGTAAACGCTCCGCTAGGATTTCCGATACGAGATCCGTCCACGAATTGAACTTGATCCTTGCCTACGATCAGACCGCAGTCGCCGTAGAATAGGAGCGAGTCGATCATCTGCTGCTGCATCTCGCGCATGTCCATCATGCCTGTGGCTTCTGGAGACTCTGCGAACTTGTTCCAGCATTCGAGAATATGAGCGTCTGTGTCGTCGTTTCCTGTCGATGGTTGCGGGATGATTCCCCTGCCTACGATGTCTGCCTTGCGAAGTCTAGACAGCGAGGCGACTACAGGATTGTTCCTGCGGAACTCTAAGCATGTCGAGATCATGCGATCTCTGTCGTATTCGTTAAGCTCGACCTCTTCGGATCTCACCGGAAGGTTGCCTCGCTTTGCTCTGTATCGAGTATTGCGAACTGCGTCGTAGCCTTGAAAGGCTCTGACAAATTGCTTGAAGGCGAATGAGACTCTGCTCGGTTTTTTCGTTTTTTTATCCATTAAAATTCTGAAGCGTGATTCGATTGCGACCTCGACCTCCGAGAGTCTTATCCTTCAGAGCGATGAGCCGGTCTAGCTTCTCGACCTGTGTGATCAGACTGCCGACGTCTGCTAGGGAGAAAGTCTGATCTCCGATGCTGTAGGAAGTGACTCCTTCCTCTGCGAGTTTTAAGATCGCAGTCAAGAGCTTGTCTCGTATCGCGATCAGTTGAGCTGTAGTAGTAGTAGACGCCATCGTCAAAGGCTCCTATGTCAATATACGAAAAAGCCTCCCTGCTTTCGCGGAGAGGCTTTGGAGTGTGGAGTGCTAAAGCTCTAGCATCTCTCTAGGTCGCTAGGCTTAACTTTGAAAAAGCCGAGACCTCCGGAGCGATCCCAGCAGTTGTAGTAGATCTCCCCAGTTTTGTAGTTCTTCATCATCGTAGCCTTGACGATTTCTCCCGCCTCGATGGTTCCGGATGGGAGAGCGATAGTGTTGAGTAGTTTGTAGTTCATAGTCGTGTTTTATTTTTAGGTGATGCCTCGCCTCCGAAGAGGCTAAGGCTTGTTAGTTAAAAGTCTGCTATCCGATGTTCGCGATGAGTTTGACGATTGCCTTGTGAGGACATTCTGACTGGAAAGACATTGTGTGATTGTAGAAGTCGTCATCTAGCACAGTCCAATTTTCTTCTTTGATGAACTTAAAGGCTGTGTGAGATACGCCTCCTTCAGTAGTGTAAGTGAGTGACTCTGCATCGTAGTCGCTTCCGTCATTAGTAGGATCGAGCTTGTGAGTGATAGTCATGTCTAGATCATACTCTTCGCAGACAAGACGAGTGTCGTTAGCTTTGAAGTCTACGCTCTCGCCAGACCAGTTTGATTTAAGTGTTGAGTAGTTTGTGAGTTTCATAGTCGTGTTTTTTATTAGGTTATTCGAGGCGTGAATCGCTCCGATATGAAAGATAAAGTAGGATGAATTTGATCGAGTCAATACCTTATTCACTTATTTTTCACTATACTTTAGAGACGCTTACCTCCGGAAGTTTGTGGCTGTTTCTTTGCACGTCGGCATCGATCGTATAATGCTCGGCATACTTGTTGAGGAAAGCGTCGAGCCAATCGGCATTGTCTGCGTAGCGGACGAACTTGACCTTGATGCTGTCGTCGCACTTCGCGACCATCTTGAAGGTATACTTGAAATCGCAGAAGCTCTTTTCGTGTTTGTTGTAGACGCGAGTAGTGAAGGTAGCCTTCTTCTTTTCGAGCTTCGCTAGGCTCTTCGCTAGGCTGTCCGCTACGATCTTGCGACCTCTTACGAGAGCGTCTGCACAGTCTACGTCTTGGAGTGTCTCCTCGACTACGTAGATGCTCTCGATGCGATGTCTGCGATTCGCGCTCATCCAGTCTTCGATCTTGCCGTTCTTTACGGCGAAGATGTGATCTCTTGTAAGAACCGCGACCGTGTTATTTTTGAGGAACTTCCGTGCGCCCTTCATGAACTGGCAAACTGTTTTGCCATTGTAAGAATCTAGACCGCTCTTGTTGAACTTGAAAAACTTGCTGTAGACCGAATCGTAGATTCTTCTCTGGCATCCTTGATTCAGTTTGCGACCTGCGTCTGCCATAACAGCTTGAGCGTCCTCGAACTTGATGCCTGCGATAACGGCGAGAGTTACTACTGTGCAGGCGTTGTCGTCGTTTTTGTAGGCGTCGCTTTTTTTGATAGTGTCGTGATTCATGAGTCGTGTTTTTAGGTTTTTTCTAGGCGTTAATCGCTTCGATATGAAAGATAGAAAACTAAAAAGATCGTCGAGTCAATACCTTATTCACTTTTTTTTCACTTATATTTAGGCACGAAAAAGCCCCGCTCAGACACGACTCCGAGCGAGGCTTAACCTATTATTTGTTACACGTTATGACACAAAATTTTTTAGAGTTCAAAGATGCCGACGAGATTGTCGAAAGAGTTATCGCAGAACAGCGCATCTTCGAGCTTGTTCTCGAATGACTTGCTCTTCGCGTTGAAGACCTTGAAGTCGCTCGATACTGCGAAGCGGCGAGTCTCGCTTTGGAGATAGCGGACGATGTCCTCGATGCGTCTGACAGTCGCGACGTAGACATGATCTGAGTAGTGAATAGAGACGGTAGCGTAAGTAGTGTTTTTCATAGTAGTGTTTTTTAGGTTAGATGATTATCTTACAAGCAGGTCTTGTAGTTTTTTAGTTTCGTCACACAGCTCTTTGTATGAACACTTCTTGTCCCATATCAATACGGGATTGGTGAAGCCATCGCCGATCGGCTTCTGATTTCGATAATCGTATATTTTACCCGTTCCGGATATTGGAGCATACATGCCTATTATCTTTGTTTCTTTGCGAATGTTTTTTTGTAGTTTCATGATCGTGTTTTTTTAGGTGATTAAAAATTAGAGTGTAGGATGCTCTGCCCCGTGAGAATTTTCTTAGCCCTCGTAGTCTTCGACAGATGGGAGAGTGTCGCGATACTGAATCAAGTCAGCGATGATGTCGTCGAGAACTTCGCGACTGTGCTGGCAACGATCGCAGAATTTCAAGTTGCCTTGAACGAGACTATTGATCTCGTCTTTGATTTCGTGATGGCTAGGCTTTGCGGCTTTAGTTTGAGTAGTCATTGTCGTGTATATTTTTTAGGTTTTTTCTAGGCGTTAATCGCTTCGATAGAACAGAGTAAGTAGGACAAATTTGAGCGAGTCAATAGTATATTCACTTTTTTTTCACTTTTTTTTATACCTACCAAAAGCCTGTAGAACTGCGGCTTCGCGTCGATGCGTCGCGCTTTCTGGGAGGACGCTCGTCAAACATTGTCGGCATATCTCCTCGATCGATTCGAGCTATGCCGATAAACTTGGACAGAGCGCGAGCGAGGATCTCGCAGTCCCATAAGTGATCTCCCTTGCTGCGCTTCAACTTCTTCACGACTTTAATGTGACCGCTTCGATCTGTCTCCTTCGTCCAGTAAGTCGCGAAGAGCTGATCGTAGTAGACCGACGGAGTGTCTGTGAAAGTGTGGAAGCCGGAGAGCTGCCGAGAGCGCAGCCGAGAAAGCTCCTCCTCGTAGATGCTCTTGTTCACGTGAAGGTATCGAATCTTAGATCGACCGCCTCGACCTTTCGTGTCTCCGGTAAATGGATCCTTCATCTGCAGTCGATAGGGTTGCTCGCCTTGCAGGTTCTTCCAGCCGCGAGATCCGAACCATTTAGAGCGACGCCGGAAGACCTCCTCGTAGATCTCGGAAGTTCTATCTCCGGCGCAGTCGATGATGGCTGCGTGAGCTTTATGCTGATCGTAGATGAGATCTAACTCGGAGAACGAAGCGACTTGACCGCAGTCGATGAGATAGCTCGTTCCGTCTCGATCGAAGCCGCGAACGACGAACCAGAAAGAGTCTGTCTGCGTATCGACTCCCATGACTCGATACTCGCCTCGAAGGTCGCCGCGCTCGTAGTCGAGTTCGAGTTCGTTCGCATCTGCCTGCTCTTGGTTCGCCCAGTCATCTTTCCACGGCTCTGCCAAGTTACCTTGCACGAACTTGCGAAGACCGTGCATCGATGAGCTTACCTGTAGCCAGTTAATGATGAGCGCGGAGAAAGTCATCGCCGGAGCGTAGAGAGAGTTGAGATGATAGCTTCGATGGTTCGCGGGAGCGTTAGGATTCTGAGATCTCCACTCTCCGCTTTTAATCATCGTAGGCTTATGAGCGTCGAGGATCTTGCCGCTACAGCAAGGACAGACATAAGCTGCTGTCGATGCTACGAGATCGAAGTCGTAGCTCCCGTCTTCGAGCTTCGCTTCGTCGTCGAACGTGATCGAGTATCGAGAGGCTCCTTCCTTGTCTTTCTGCCTCCACTCGAACTGGATGAACTCTTCGCAGTGCGGACAAGGCATGTAGTATCTGCGCTGATCACCGTAGAGATACTCTTCCCAGATCCCTCCTGTCTCTTCTTTGGGAGTGCTGGTCTGAATGATCTTATATTCTCGCCGTCCCTTAATACGTTCGAGCGCAGCGAGGCGAATGTCCGGATCGATCTCGTCGATCTCGTCCAGAACTAGATAGGCGACGGGAGCCGACTTCACGTTATTCTCGGAGCCTGCTCCGGCGAAGGTTAGAGTGCATGACAGGAACTCCTGCCGCATGTTCGTGATCTTGTCGCTATCGACTCTGCCTGTGGCTGCGCTCAGAGGACATTGATCCTTGAGAGGCTTACAGTCGTCGATGAACGGAAGCCATCGACCCTTCGAGAAGTTGCGAGCGTTCTCTGCGCTCGGCATGATCCAGAGCGTGTCCTTCGGAAACTCGCTGAGAAGATATCCGATGCCGGCATACATTGTCGTCGTCTTGCTCGACTGCGATCCCCAGCAGAGTGTGATCTTGCTGATCGTAGGATCGATCAGATCGTTCAGAGGCTGTTGAGCGTAGGGAAAGACCTTGAGAGATCCGGGAAGTTCCGAGACGTTGTCTCTGAGAACGCAGTTGTCGAACGCCCAGTCTACAGGAGACTTCAGACGCCGAGGAGAGAATAGTTTTCCTAGCTCATTATTTAACAGAGAAGCCATTTTTCGTCGCGAATTTTTTTGCATAAGCCTCTAGATCCTTAGCCGCCGCAGTCGCGAAGGCTTTTGTTTGACCGTTAAAGGCGGCGGCGAAGGCTCGAATGCCTCCCGCTCTATGATTAAGTGCAGACTGAGATCGACTCTTTATGAGGATTGCGGCGTCATCCTTGTTTTTGTAGATCCTTCCAGACACGGCTTGCGCGTGATTACCGCCGATCTTAGCTTTCATTGCAGCTCCTAGTCCGCGAGTAGACTTGATGGGGATCTTTAGCTTCTTCATGATCTCCAGAAAGCTCTTCTGTGATGCCGCGATCCTTGTCTTCTTATCCTTAATGATCTTAGCCTGCAGTCTTCTAAGCTCGCCCAGAGCTTTATTAACGCTCCCCTTGAACTTAGCGGAGAGAGTTCGTCCTGCAGGATTCTTCGAGCTGATTGCGTTGAGCTTGTAGTCGCTTCGGATCCTAATCCATCTGCCTGCGCCTGTCCCTTTAGGCTTAAAGATTAAAGACCCGTCTCTGGCTTTCCGTATCTTGTCTCCGGCAGAAGAGACGAAGCGAGTAGAGAGAGACTTCTTAACTGCTGCCGTGATGATGGCAGGCTTAGACTTCCCCGTCTTTCGAGCGGCTCCCTCTAGGATAGATCCGGCAGTAGCTTTTAGCACGTCCTCGAAGCTAGCCCCTGTCCTCTTCTTCAAGGTTCGCAGCATGCTGTCGAAGCCTTTGGAGTTGAGTGACATCTTGTTCATATGTAAATAAGTTTCTCGGCAGGTGAATAATACGGTAAACACGACTAAACCGACTGGCGTCTTAATAGCTCAGTCTACCTGCCGAGAAACAATTTTTCTATTTCACTAAAGACTCTTTCGTCAAGTCCGTTGCGAACTGCAAGCTCTGCGATGTTGGGGTTAGCAGGATTAGCTTGCGCCGCGACTTGTCGAGGCAGAGCGTCTAGTAAGCGTCTTAGGGGAGTTAAAAGTTTGATGAGAGACTCGGTCGCCTCCGACTCTGGGATTAAGTTGTCGCGCTTCTGAGCCAGCTCTAGCTCTCTGATCTGTCCCATAGCATTCTCTCGACGCTCCTGCGCGGCGATGAGCTTTGCCTTTAGATCTGCGATGTCTGCCGCCGTGTATTCTCGACCGGAGACCGCGATGCGTCCTGCGCCCTTCTCTTGAGACATTGCACGATCAGCAGACCAGAGTTTCCATGCTTCAAGATCCTTAGTTTGCGGACAGTTGTCAGACTCGCGCCTCCACTTCGAGAGCGTCGGCTGAGTGACTCCCAGAGCCTCGGCGATCTGCTTCCACGTTTTAATTTTTAGAGTCTTCATCTTCTTCAATTGGCTATCGATTCAAAAACTCGTAAAAACGCAGAGGTTCGAGCGCGACT
>Ga0207896_1000029_pt1 | contig 35973 bp, 49 predicted proteins | sample LinPmetageLP36_FD_184049 | JGI IMG/M metagenome (GOLD analysis project Ga0207896, IMG submission 184049) | Marine viral communities from the Pacific Ocean - LP-36 (SPAdes) | ecosystem: Environmental > Aquatic > Marine > Oceanic | place: Pacific Ocean | collected 2010-06-15 | reverse complement strand
TCAAAGAAACTAATTATATGCAAAAAAATATAAGAATAGAGCTTATTCAGCCTATTAAGACTACAGTAACAAGTGATAACCTGCTTAGTAATTATTCTTTCGCAACAACTTCTGATTGGGACACTTCTGCAGCAGTTCAAAGCAGTTGTACTTCTTTATGGGTTATAAGTGGTGGTATGATTTCTAAGACATCTACTGCAGATTGCTCACGCTTTGAGCAAACTATTGCTCTTACAGAGGGTTTTAGGTATAGAATGGTTATAAATATAAAAAATTATAATCGTTCAGGTTCAATACTTTTAGCTAATCATGGAGCTGCAGGAGCAAATGTTCTTGCAGTTAATGCAACTACTATGGCTAATGGAGAGCCGGGAAATACTTCTGATTCTTTAAGTGTGCCTGTTTATTGGACTCAAGGCTCAAGCAATACAGATGCCCTTCATATTTATGCCAATAGTAGCTTAACAGTAGATATAAATTACATTACCCTTGTAAGAGTTTCAAATGAAAAAAGTGCTGTTTTTGGAGTTTTAGACGCTACTACAACTGAAGATTTTCCACTAGCATTGACATTTGCTATTAATGACCCTTCAAATATAGACAATAGAAAGGGAGCCTATAGTAAAACATTTCAAATACCTGCTACGGCTAATAATAATCAGGTTTTAAAAAACTTTAATATTCCTAACTCAACCTTAATGGGTTCTAGGTTGTTTGAAAAAATACCCTGCAGAATGTTGGTGGGAGATTTATATTCAGTAGCAGGATTAATTCAAATTCAAGATGTAGAAAGAGTTAATGATAAGCCTATACTTTATAGCTGTGTCTTTCTAGGAGATAACTTAGGTTGGAGTACAGCATTAGAAGCAAAATATTTAAGCGACCTTCAACTTGCTAATTCTACTAATTTAGAGTTAAGTGCAAAATCTATAATAGAATCATTTTATGCAGATAACTGTGATACATATACAGCTAGAGATGGAACTGTAACTGTAAATGATTCTCCCATAGTATATCCTGTAACTACATACGGACAATCAAATCAGTATAGCCCTTTAGTTAATTTCTCTTTACAGCTTTTAAGAACTCAATATGAAGCTGATTATGCTGCATCTACCTCTCCTAATAGCTCTAATACAGGGTGTTATAATACAGGTACTTTTTGGGGAGCTACTACAGATACACCTCCCGTAGTTGATTGGCGACCACAGATTTGGATAAAAAAAATGATAGAGAAAATATTTAGTGATGTTGGGTATAAAATAAGTTCTGTCTTTATGAATTCTGACGATTTCAAGAAATTAGTCTACGCAACCCCTAACTTTCTTTTTAACGAACCTCAGACTAGATTTGAAGCTAATTCATTTATGGGTAATTTTAAAGATGACTCTGTTTGTAGCGCTACGGCTTCTAACCTAAAGTTTTACGACAGGATTAAAACAAAATCTACTAATGTAGTTAATAATGCTTCTTACATAGGGTACACTACTAATAATAATGTTTTCGCTTCTAATATTTTGCTTGACTCAGGTAGTTGTGGTACTTCAAATGGAAGTAGGAGGTTTCAGCCTCAGAATGGTGTAAATATTCAAGGAGGCACGGTTAATCAGCAAGATACAACTATGTCAGTTGCAACAAGCTCAATAACAGGAGATAGTTTTAGTCAATTTACAATAGGAGAGGCAGGTTATTATACTGTATCACTTTCTAACGTGATGTACTCTATAAATATACCTAAATGGACTAGTTCTGCAAGTCCTGGAGGATGGTCGGGAGCAGGTAGATTTAATAGTTCAACTTCTAGAGGGTATTTTCTTAATCATGGTGGTATTTTTATACAGGTTCTTGCTCCGGGATATAGCAATACTGAAGACCAATGGTATTATGGTTCTAAGTGGAGTAATTACGATAATACTTCTCAAGATTTAGGTGTTGCATACTCAAATGCTAATTTCAATAGTGAAGGAACTTTTGATGGGTATGAGTATACAGGTTATTTCAATAAAGGGGATAGAGTTAGATTTGGAATTGAAACATACACCCAACACGCAGTATACAGGGGTATGGATAATTGGACTGCTAATTCAGGTAAGTCTTATGTTGAATATTCGCTAGATTTATTTGGGACTCAATATGCCCAATATACTGCATCTAATGCTGTATTAAAAATTGAGATGTATGAGCCTCAGAAACCTGCATTTGCGTGTACCTATAACCTTCAAGATGTTCTTCCAAATGACCAAAAACAATTAGACTTCGTAAAAGGAATTGCCCACTCATTTAACCTTCAATTCTATACAAGCGAGTCAGAAAAAACAGTATATATAGAGCCATTTACTCAATTTTACCTACCACCTAAAGATGCTATAGATTGGACATATAAATTAGACAGAGGACAGTCTGACAAAACAGCTTTCTTGAAATCAGATTTCACTAGAAGAATTATTTTTAAATATCAAACAGACGATAAGGACTACAACTTACAGAGAATGAGTGAAAATTATTTCCAAAATGTTGGAGATACTTATCCTCACATTAAAGATTTAGACAACACATATCCTGCAGGAGAAACAGTATTTGAAAATCCTTTCTTTGCAGGTACTTATGATTCTCAAACTATGAGGATAGGAGAAAATTTTGTAACTGTAGACGCTAATGGTATGGTTGCTCAAAATATGTATGCTGCAGCATTATATAGGGGAGGCCCAAATTCTCAAAAGGGTTATGAATTTAAGCCTAGATTGCTGTATTATAATAAAAGAATTATGCCTTCAGTTCAATCCCCTCAATATCAAGGGTTCTCTGCTGAAACTCTAGGCTACCCCTATAATGCCACTAGTTTATTTTCATACTCTAAAAATCAAGTTTCTGATTTTACTACTTATACTTATGGGACTTTCCCTATTTATGATAATTTTGCAAATGCAGTTTATACATCATCTACATTTAATAATAGACATGATTACTCTAATCAGTTTGGATTGAGTTATGGTAATTATTGGGCTAAAGACTATGACCCTGCAACAAATATATATAGTGAAGTTGGTAATCAGGTTGGTAGAGGGCTATATTCAAGATATTATCAGCCAATGATTGATAATCTATTAGATAACCCCAAGTTAAGAGAGTGTTATATTGATTTAAAGATTAAAGATGTATTAAACTTAGACTTCAGAAAACTAGTTTATATTGATGGTGTTTATTATAGGTTAATAAAGGTTATAGACTTCAAGCCACACTTAAATGTACCTACTAAGGTTGAGCTTCATCAATGGCAGGTTGGAGAAGGGAGTGCATTACCACAAGAAGGAGTTTGGGTAAACCCTTCGGGTACAGGAATAGGTAATGGTAATGGAGATGGCTCTGAGCCTGATAACCCTACTCCTGATTTGTAAAAAATAATAAAATTTAATATTTCGTATAAAATGAAAAGAATTTCAGATACATCTAGGATTAATTTAGAAACTTTATCTAGCTTTGATTTAGTTACATCAGCACCTATGCAGTTTTCTGAAACTGTTGTTATGAGGCTTTCAGCAACATCATCAGCTTCAAATGATTATCTAGCAAACTATCTCCATACATCTCAGTTTACATTTGATTCAGGAGCAGTATTAGCAAGTGGTTCAATTTACAACAATAATTTTGTTCCTAGATATTCTCAATTTATTTCTCCTGTAGACTGTTATATAAAAAATCTTAATGGATTCATAAATACTGCAGGAGGGGGAGGTTGTAAGGGAGAACAAACTTTCACTATAAGTGTTTGGTCTAAACCTACTAATGTAGGTACGGCAAGTACAGCAATGACATTGCTTTTTAGTCAAGATTTTGTTTTTGGTGCTTCTAATAATTCCAATGCTTTAGCTATAGATGGAACTACAGATTCTAAAATTGGCAACAAGTTATATAAAATATCTGCACAAGAAGGCGTAATTGTTTCTGTAAAAAGGGTAGGAGAGCCTTGTGCAAATATTCAGGCAACTTTTACTATGATTTTTGAAACTACAGGTAATCAAGCGACAACATCAACTTTTGATTTTAAAGCGAATATGAATGCATTTGGAGGCAATACTATGGATGTAATTAATAGACCTGATAGTAATAGCACAGGAAATAAACCAACTCAAATAGAGCTTTAGGATATGTCAGAATTTAAAACAATAGATAAAGCATTAAGAACTGCAGGTATATTTTATATTGATTTACTTCAGGAGGAGCTTCAATATCAAGACCATATAGCATCAGGAAGATTAGCTCATTCTTTTAAGCCTAAGGTTTCGGAAAGAGGTGGAAATCTATACTTAGAGATTGTAAGTGATTCCAGCTATATGTGGGCTGTAAATGATGGTCTGCCTAATGGAGTTAAGTGGAGTTCATACGAAACAGGTTATTCGGATATTTTAGATTGGTCTAAAACTAAAGGATTTACATTTGAAAATAAAAGGCACGAAAATTTAGTTATATCTAAAATAGTTGGAGAGCTATCAAGTAAATATCTTACTGAGGGTGGCGAGTTGGTTGCCAATAGAAGATATGGATTTATAGAGATGTCATTTGCAAAGGCAGATTCAATGGGGCTAAACCAAATGATAGAAGAAGATATATTAAAGCAGATAGATGCAGTAATAGGAGAAGCAGGACAAAGTAAAGCAATACAATTAACGATAAGCTAAAATAAAATTATATGGCATTAAAGAGTAGTAAGGTAGCAATAGAGGTAGTCATCAAAGACATAAAAAAGATTGCTGATTTAAAAAAGGGATTAAAGGAATTAAGAGCAGAGCAGAAAAAACAAGAAGCAAGGTCTAAGACAGGGCAAAAGCAATCTCACGCAAATGCAAAGGCATACAAAGAAAGAGCAAAGTCAATAAAAGAAAACTCAAAAGAATTGAGGACTCTTAATAAGGATATGGCAGGTGCTAATAAGAGAACTAAGGCTGTTACTAAATCATCTAATGGAATGGCGAAACAGTTCATTAAAGGTGCTGCAGCTATTGGCGTTGTTGTTGGTGCGTTTAGGCTAATAAACCAAGTAGTTAGTTCTGTGGTTATGACTTTTGCTGAATTTGAGTTTGTTATGGCTAAAGTTCAGGCAGTTTCAGGTGCTACTGATTCTGAGTTTAAACAATTAACTGAGTCTGCAGAGGAGTTAGGTAGAACAACATTCTTTACTGCAGCACAGGTAGGGGAATTACAACTAGCATTTTCTAAATTAGGTTTTACTGCATCTGAAATAATGGATGCACAGAAAGCAACACTAGATTTGGCTACAGCTACAGGAACAGATTTGGCTAGAGCAGCACAGGTAGCAGGTGCAGCAGTAAGAGGGTTTGGGTTAGATGCTAGTGAAACTGAAAGAGTGGTAGATGTTATGGCTGTTTCCTTTGCAAGTTCTGCTATGGATATTGAAAAGTGGAGTACATCTATGACTAAGGTTGCACCTATTGCAAAGTCGGCAGGATTCTCTATTGAAGATACTGCAGCTATGATGTCAAAGCTTACTGATTCAGGTATTGAAGCATCTATTGCAGGTACATCTTTAAGAAATATATTGCTTAAAATGCAAGACCCTACATCAGACTTATCAATGAACTTTGGAAAAACTATACATAGTTTAGATGAGTTAATTCCTGCTATGAAAGGGTTTATAGCAGATGGTGGGGATATGGCTGATATTTTAGAGGTTGTAGATTTAAGACAAGCAGCAGCCTTTGAGCAAATGCTTACTACTGCAGATGGAACTTTAGCGTTAAGAGATTCATTGAAAGAAGCTAACGGAGAAGGAGCAAGAATGGCAGGTATTGTTGGAGATACTTTGCAGGGTTCATTTTTGAAATTTACCTCAGCAGTACAGGGTGTGTCTATATCTGTTATGAAAGGATTTTCAGAAGGACTTCAAGGTGCTATAGAAAACATAGCATCATTCTTTAATGTTATTGCTAAAAACAGTAAAACAATAGTAAGTATAATAAAAGGAATTACAACTCTAGCTAAATGGTTTGGTATATATAAGCTTACACTCATAGCAGTTACAGGTCTTACCATTGCTTACAATAAGGTTTTGGCAATACAAAGGCTTATGGCTATAAAGGCAGCTTCAGGAATGACAACGCTATCTGCAGCAACTATGGTTGCAAAAAGGTCTATTAACGCACTTATGGGAAGTACAGGTATAGGACTTTTAATAGTAGGTCTTACAGAGTTAGTTCCTTGGCTAATGAGTACCAATAAAGAACTTGAGATTCAGCGAGGACTTGTTGATAAAGCTAAGGACAGCTATGAAAATTCATTGAAGCCTATAGAGGAACTTAAGATTATAAGTGAAAATCTTATTAAAACTAAGAAGGAAATGAACAAGCTTTTAGATAGTGAAGGAAAGCTAATTGACAATTCTAAATTCGGTCAAAGGGTTTATAATAAATTTAAAGGTCAGGCAGCTTTAGCTATTAAAAAATTAAATTCAGAACTTAAAGACAATAATCAAGATTTATTAACTCAAAAATCATCTGTCCTTGATGTGGCTGCAGCAGTAGATATATTAACAAAAGCATTAACAGACAAAGCTTTAGTTTCAGGATTTAATAATCAGATTGAAAAGCTTGTAGAGGTTCAGGCAAATGCAGTTGTAACTAAAAAAAGACTAGAAGATTACTTTAATATAAATTTAGATGCAACTCCTTTTGACAATATGTCTGATGCCATTGCATTTCAATTATCAACAATGGAAGAAGGTTTCCCCGGAATGGCTAACTCTATGATTCCTTTTGAAGAAAGAATGAGGTCTGTCAATAAAATTTTAGAAGATGGAGGGTTTACTAACTTTGAACAAGCCATAACAGCACTAGAAGGAAAGGATGACAACATAAGGATAATAACTGAAGCTTTTGATGAATTAGCAGGGGAGGGAGGAATAGGAGGATTGATTTTATCATTAGATAAATCAAAAAAAGGCACAGGGGAGAATATCAAAACAATTAAGAATTGGGCTACTGAAACTACAGATGCTATAAATAAAGTCAAAAAAGAAAGGTTTGAGTTGGGATTGACAGAAGAACAATATACGGCAAAAGTGTTATCAGAAAGACTTAGACTTGTAAAGGAAGAAAGAGATGCTTATGTAAATGGACTTGGAGATAAAAAAGCAAATGCAGATAAAATAGTTGCCTTTGAACAAAAGTTGGTAGAACTCCAATTAAAGATTCAGGCTAATTATTTTAAAGAAAAGAAAACTGCTTTAGATGATAAAAATATAGCTATGATTAACTCTATAAAAAATCAATATACTGTTGATGGTCAAATTACAGCACAAGGGCAAACAGCATTGATAAACCAAGAGATATCATACCTGACAGCAAAGGGAGTATTGCATGATGATTACATGGTCAAAATACAAGGCAATAATGAGAAGATAGCAGAGAGTAATAGAAAGTTGCACGAACAACAAAAGATTGAGTTTCAAGAACAAGTGTCTGCTTACGCAAGTGTTGGTAGTTCTTTAACAACTCTAGCAGGAGATAATGAGAAATTAAATGCAGTAAAAGAAGCAGGTAATGCTATATCTCAAGCTGCAAATATAATATCAACCATAACAACTTTAAAAGAAAATTTAAGCACAATAGCTAAGGTAGGGAATACAGGAGCTGTAATTGCAAATACTGTAGCTGAAGGAGCTAACGCTACTGCAACGGGAGTTAGTACGGTAATGACTCTAGCCGACACTCAAGCAAATATGGTTCAAATACCATTCTTAGCTACTAAAAGTATATTAAAGAGTGGTAGTTCGTTGCCTTTTCCTTTAAACCTTATCGCTATAGCAGCAACAATAGCAGTTATATCTAAGGTTATGAAAATGTTTGAAAGAGGAGGAATAGTTGACGGGGGAAGTAAGTTTGCTAAAGGAGGAGTTATTAGTAAATTTGCAGATGGAGGTATGGTTAATGGCAAATCACACGCACAAGGAGGAGAGAAGTTTGCTGTAGGTGGTAGAGTGGTTGAATTGGAAGGTGGAGAAGCTGTAATCAATAAAAGAAGTACAGCTATGTATAGAGGTCAGTTATCACAAATGAACGCAGCAGGTGGTGGGGTTAAGTTCGCAGATGGTGGTATGCTAAATAATCCTGCTTTTGCTCAGCAAAAATTCTCACAAGGTAATAATAGAAGTGGTTCTCCTCAAAAGGTTTTTGTTGTTGAGGCTGATATTTCTCAATCCCAAAATTCTGTTAGCGTATTAGAGGCTGCAGCAACAATTTAAAAAGTAAACAAATGTTTGTTAGTAAAAAAGTAAAGAAAGATAGATTAGATACCTGTAAAAAGTGCGACTTTTACAGAAATTTTGCAATGTTAAAATATCCTAAATGGAATAAGGGAGCAAGGTGTGGAAAGTGCAGTTGCTTCTTAGACGCTAAAACAACTCTTACTAAAGAGTATTTTGGAGAGTGTCCTTTGGATAAATGGAAAGAGTAATAATTAAATAATAATAATATGGATTACCAATCAATTATCAAAAACTATAGTGAAGAAAGAAAAGATGCTGTGGTAAATTTTGCTAAAGCCAATAGAGATTCTATGACAGGAAATCTTTACCACAATAAAGCTTTAGATTTATTCTTTATGTTGTGGCATGAAAGCTTCCCTAGCAACCCTCAACAAAAAACCTGCATGGGTTGCAGACAGGCAGTTTCAAAGTTCTTTCATAATGTGGCTGATTTTATTTCTAGCGAAAGATTAAATGCTAAAGCAAAGTTAGATGAATTTAAAGAGATTACAGGCAAAAAAAAGAAATCTAAAAAAACTAAGAAATCTAAATATAATGTCTAGGCAAAATAAGTCCGATATAGTTTACGAGTATATCAAGGTTGCAGAAAATGAAATCAAAAAAAGATGGCACGAGCCAACCATTGTTGATATTTTAAGGCATCTAACAGAAAGGGGTATAGTTGAGCCTAAAAGATTAAGAAACTATATGATAATATATGATTTTGATTGTATGCTTAGGTTTAATGATGGAAATAGAACTCATACTTTTATGGACTTATCTATAAAATATGATATATCAGAAAGACAGGCTCAAAGTATAGTTTACAAAGAAAGAGTTAAGGAAAAGTGTACCGTAAATATCACTTATTAAAATTTGTTCCAAAAACTTCGTAAGATTGTCATAGTATAAAATTATTTTTGTGGCTATGAATGAAAATTGGTACAACATAAATTCAAAAGCATCTAAAATAGTTGATGTTTATATTTTTGATGAGATAGGAATGGGTGGAGTAAATGCTCAAGGATTCATTGAAGAAATCAAATCTTTTAAGGACTCCCCAATGAATTTGCACATTAATTGTGTGGGTGGAGATGTATTTGATGGAATGGCTATCTATAATGTCATAAAGAAAAGAACTGCAAAAACTACAGTTTACATTGAAGGTATTGCTGCTAGTATGGGTAGTGTTATTGCTTTAGCTGCAGATAGTGTGGTTATGGCTGAGAACTCTTTATTTATGATTCACAACGCTTGGGGTGGAGCAATGGGAGAAGCTAAAGAAATGAAAAAAACAGCAAATCTTTTAGATAAGATTAGTGGAGAGATTGCTGACATATATGTTAAAAAAACAAAACTACCTTACGACAAGGTAAAAGAAATGATGGATGAAGAAACTTGGTTAAATGCTGAAGAAGCACTAGAACTAGGATTTATTGATTCTATCTCGGATGCTATTAAAGTGGCAGCCAAATATGATGTTTCTAAGTTTAGAAACATAACAAACGAAGAAGTTAAAAATAAATTAAGTAATAATCTAAAAAGTAAAAAAATGACTGATGAGTTAAAAAATTGGTTTAATGGGAAAGTTGAGGATATTATCGCAAGAGTTAAAAGTGATGAGTCTAACGATTCTGTTGATTCAAAAAAAGTTGATGTTAGTATTTCTGATGAGGCTGAGATTTTAAATAAATTTTCAGATTTAGAAAGTAATGCTAATGAACTTAATGGGTCTATCGCTGAATTGACAGGAGAAAAAGAAACTCTTACTCAAGAAGTAGAAAGACTTAACGCTTTATTAAGCAAAGCAAGTGCAAAGGGAACTGAAATTTCTACAGATGGCGACCCTGCAGTAGTATTAGAAAACAAAGTAGAAGGTAATGATACGAAATTCTGGAATGGAATTGTATCTAAAATGAATTTAAAATAAAAATAAAAAAGTAAAATTATGGCAGCAGCAGATATAGCACAAAATGGTTTAGGAGCAGCGTACAATGGTACTTATGCTTCTAAAATCTTATTGGAACCAATGTTCCATTCAGATGATATAATGAGAAATTATACTATCTATCCAAATGTAAAGTACAAGCAAAATATTTTAATGGCACCATCTTTAAAGAGTATTACAGCTCTTAATTCAGGTTGTGTAGCAAATACTTGTGTTGGTACTCAATTTACAGTAACAAAAAAAACTATAACAGTTGAAAATGTTTCTGTAAAACAAACTCAATGTTGGGATGAGTTCAAATCAGAAGTAATTGTAGAGTCTTATAAGAATGGTATCAATATGCCTGACTTATCAGGAACTCAATTAGCTCAAGTTATTATTGACAGAGTTAGAAATGGTATCTCTAACGATATGATTAGAAATATGTGGGCAGGAATGGCAACATTACCTGCAGTAGCAGACTGTACTTATCAGTCAATGGGAGCAGGTCTTTGGGACTTACTTGATGCAGATGCAAACTTTGCTAATGCAGGAGCATTACAAAGAGTAACAGGTGGTGGAGCAGCAGCAGACTACAATGTAGTTGGAGGAACAATCGCTATTGTAGATGTTGCTTTATTATTAGACAAAGCTTTCGCTTCTGCACCTTCTGAATTACAGCAAGTAGAGGCATCAGCAAAAAGAATGTTTGTTACACCAAATGTTTATAACGCTTACTACGCTTCTTTAACTTTAGTTGCACAAGCAGGAGCAGTTGATTATGGACATTCTGAAGCACAAGCAGGAAAAACAAGATTATTCTACAGAGGAATTGAAGTAGTTGCAATGTATGAGTGGGACACAGCTTTAACTGCAAGAACAGGAGCAGATTTACCGGGTATCTTTACAGTAGTTGATTCAGCAGGAGCAGCTTTCCAAGCAACTAACGGAGTTATCTATACAGCTACATCTAACTTATTCATTGGTACAGATGTTACTGCACCTGAGAATGAATTAAAAATGTTCTATGACGAGGCTAGTGATAATATGCTTATTCGTTCTTACTTCACAATGGGCTTCCAATACGGATGGACTAACTTGATTTACGGAGTTTGTTTAACATCATAATTAATAACTTAAAAACAAAATAAAATGGCAATAGATAGTGGAATTTTAGTAGACTGTGCAGATTTAAATGCAGTTGGTGGAGTTAGACAAATTATACTTACAGATTTAGATAATGTAGCAACTGTACTTCCTACAGCTTACTCAGGAGGAGTTTTAACAGCTGTTACAACAACTGACCCTTGGGCTAGATTTGAGAATAAGCAAGGGATGGCAGCTATGACAATAAATGGGACAAAAGAAAATGGAGCTACTAAGTACGAAGTGGGAGTTTCTTTTTATATTCCTAATTGTAATGGTGCGCATTTATCAGCTTTAAAGGCATTGGAAAGTGCTTGTCCTGTAGCGATAGTAGAATTATTTAGTGGTACTAAATTTATCGTTGGATGGTCTTATGTATATCAAAATCAAGCAGAGGGTGCAACGCCTTGGATAAGAAGTCAGAATTATGCTAACTTAACTTCAATAGAAGGTGGTTCAGGTACGGCAATAACTGATGAGAATGGAGTAACTGTTACATTAACTGCAACTCAATGGGAATTACCTCTTGAGTACACAGGAGCAATAACGACTGTTGCAGGAGATTTGACGGCTACAACAGCTTAGAAAATTAAGATATGCAGGGGGTTATAAACATCCCCTGCTAATATCTTTTTTTATGTGTAATTGTGGTTCTAATAAAAATGTGGTAGATTTGCCACATATAAATATATATACAAAGATGGCAGAATACAAAGCAAAAAAAGTTTACTTGAACGGAATGGCTAATTTTGGTGGTGGAAAAAATGATATTTTTATAAATTTCAGCACAGCAACTCAAGAGGAGTTAGCTTGGGTTTATGAGGAAGCTAATAATGGTTCTCATTATGTAGAAAAAATAAACAAAAAATCATCTAATGAAGAAAGCATCAACAAAGTCAGTAAAAAGTTCTCTAACAAGAAAGACTCAAAAGAAGAATAATACTTTTGAATTTGGTGTTTTTGATTTATCAGTTCCACCGAGTATTACTGAGGTAAAAGACCTTAATAGTCTTAATAATGAATGGGTTCCTTTTGGGGACGATAACTTGTTTCCTCAGTATTTAGCAGAATTAAAGAGAAAATCCTCTACACACAGAAGTGTATTGGCTCAAAAGACTGTATTTACAAGTGGAGCTAAATTTGTTTGTGAGAACGAATCATTAAGAGAATTTATTGAAGATGTAAATGCTGATAAAGAATCTCTAAGAGATGTTTTTAAGAAATTAGCAGACGATTACTATACTTTTGGTAACGCTTATATGGAGTGTGTAATATATGATGGGGGTGTAAATCTTTACCATTTAGATGCTACGACAGTAAGAATGTCAAAAACCAAGAAAGAGGTTTATGTAAACCCTGATTGGTGTAAGTATTGGAATCAAGATAAAAAAATAAAAAGACTACCTATATACCCTAGAGTAGCACATAACAAGTTTGTAATTCACTTTAAGGATTACGAGCCTACATTTAACTTTTACGGACTTCCTGACTATGTAGCAGCACTAGAGCATATCTGTGTTGATTACGAAATTGGAAAGTGGAATCACACTAAATTCTTAAACGGATTTCAGCCTTCAGCTATCGTTGAGATTAGTGGGGATATGGGAGAGGAAGAAGCTCAAAAGATGGTTCATGAAGCTCAAAAGAAGTTTGTAGGAGAAGGAAATAATGGCAAGATATTATTTATTGTAAAGAATGGAGATACATCTCCTGCTAATGTTCAAGTCATTAAAGACGACCAAGAAGGAAGTTGGATTGATTTACAGCAAATTACTGACCAAAACATTATAACTGCTAATAGGTGGCAACCCTCATTATCAGGGATTGTTAGTTCAGGTAAAATGAATAATTCAGGTAGTGAAATTAGGATTGCTTATGACTTAGTAATGACTACAGTAATTAGAGATACTTCTGAGTTATTACTGAATGGTATAAGAACAGTTCTATATAACGAGTTGGGTTACGACCCTAAAGATTTAAAAATTCATTATGAGCCACCAATCTCATACGCAAATGATGTAGATATAAAACAAGTTCTTACTATAAACGAGCAAAGAGCTTTAATTGACGAGGACTTACCAATGCTAGAAGATGGAGATATGTTTGTTGCAGACAGAGAGGTAATAGTAGTGGAAAAAGATGAAGATGGAGATGGAGAGGTAGAAAGAAAAGAAATAACTGTAGAGCAATAAGATATGGGTAATACTAAACAATACGCAACGCTAGTAACAGCAGGAGAGGTAATTGACAAAACTTTTACTAATAAAAATACTGACCCTGTATTAGTTTCAGAAAACACCATTGTATTATCTGAACTTGCACATATACGGCCTTTACTTGGAGAAAAGTTTTATGCAGAATTAAAGCTTCAACACGACACAGGAACACTTAGTACTGATAATCAAGCCTTTATGACTTACTACTTAGAAGATACTTTGTCTTGGTTTGTTAGATTTGAGGTTGTTAATGATATTATGAGCAACATATCATCTAGTGGTGTAGTTAATAATATAGATGAGTTCTCAAGAATAATCAGCCAAGATACTTACAATACATTTAAACAAGACACATACAGAAAGGCAGATATATTTGCTAATGATATGATGGATTTTTTGAATGGTACTGACCAAGCAGGATTATATCCTACATTTGCTAGTAATAAGCCGCGAAGTATGAGTGATACATATAAGAATCATGGAATGATATTCTACGATAGTATATACGGTTACAATGGTATTGATGGATGCTTTAGTTGTGGAAATCCTTATTTAAGAGGGGAATCAAATTGTAATTGTTAAAATAAAATAAAATGTCATCAAATCAACATAGAAATTTATTAGATGGAAACAGACATAACCCGTTGGGTTTTGAGTCTGCTGAGAACGATACTTATTTAGGGAAGAATAGTGGTATACAATATGGGGATAGGACAGGCTCTTTAATTTGGAGTAATGTTTTAGAAACATTTATTTTGGGTGCTGAAGTTGTTAGGACAGGGGTTGCTGACTATATTAGGATTCCTTATAAATTTAGAATAACAGAGGTACGAGCTAGTCTATATACTGCAGGAGGAGTTCTCTCTATCAATATACTAGAAAATGGAACTAGTATATTATCAACTGAACTAACTATAGATTCAGGAGAAAAAACATCTACAACGGCAGCAACTCCTGTTGTAATTTCAGATTATGAGTTGTCAGATGATTCAGAGGTTACTATAGATGTAACAGGAACAGCAAAGGAGGTAGGTACTAAACTTAAAGTATACCTTATTGGGTATAGGATGACATCATAAAAAAAATAAAATGAAATCAAGTATGAAAGATACAACTGAGGTGTTAATTGCTAATGGAGGGGTTATAGGGTTAAGTCTAAGTGAGTGTAATGAATTTTTACTTCTTATATCAACATCACTTGCTATATGTTTCACTATTTACAAATTTTTAAAATTAAAACAAAAATAATATGGCTATTTCAACAACAACAACAATAAAACCAACTACATTATCAGTTAGCATAAATGAACAAGTTAGTGTAAATGGCGTTCAATATGGAAATAATACAATAAAGGGTGTAGATAACTGTGGGAAGGTAGACCAAAGGGTTATGGCTACTTACTCTGATGTTTATACTCCATTTTTTGGTTGGGTAACTAGAGATGGTAAGGGAATAGGAACTCAGTCAGAGTTTGCATATCTAAGAATAACCAATACAGATTCTTTATTAGGTGTTACTATTTCTTTTAAGGATGGAACAGGAACATCTCGTTTTCTATATCTCCTTCCGGGTACTAGTTATGTTTTATTCAGTCCTGATTCAGCTATTGGTGGTGATGAAGAAGTACCTTCAGTATTAAGAAAAATAACTGAGGTTTCTGCAAAATGTGATAAACCTGCTGTACCTGTTAAGGACGAGGTTTATCAGGTTTACATTGAGTATTTAGCTGTTTTCAAGGGTGGTTATGACGCTAATGATACATCTAATGCCACATCACAATAAAATGCGTAAATGGTATAACGACAGACTAAGAAATATGAATATAAAACACTTTAATTTATCTGAATTTGATAGCCCTGATGAGGTTGGTTCAGGAGATAATATGGATATTAGTTTTATTAGAAAATTAGATGAAGCTAGGGAAATAGCAGGTGTTCCATTTAAAGTAAATTCAGGATATAGGACTCCATTTCATAACACAAAGGTTGGTGGTGTAAAAAACTCATCTCACATGAACATACCATGTAATGCTTGCGACATACATGTTGGAAGTAGTTCGGAAAGATATAAAATAATAGAGGCCGCTATAAAAGTAGGCTTCAATCGTATTGGAATTGGTAAAAATTTCATACATTTGGACACAGATAAAAACAAAAGCCAAGAACTTGTTTGGCATTATTATTAATAAAAAAAAAGAAAAATGAAAGATTGGTTAATTAAAGCAATGTTAAAAAGTAAAAAATTCTGGTATGCAATATCTGCAGTAGTAGTTCCTGCACTTGTAACTTATCTAGGAGTTGGCGAAGCAACAGCAACAGATTTATTTCATTCTATTCTAGTTTTAATTTTAGGACAAGGAATAGCTGATTCATCAAAAAAATAGTGTATGTTTGTAATCCTTCTTTGAGTGTTTTCATTGTTGGATAGTTAGTAGTTAAGAGTGAGAGGTTAATAACTTCTCACTTTTTTTTTGTATCAGTATTTTTTTTTAATAAATTTGAAGATGAAAAATTACGGAAGAAGATTAAGGCTATCTATAGACGAGGAAAATCTTATCTATAAGTATAGAGCAAATTCAGTAGATAATATAAATGATAATACAGCTTTAGATATACACCTGTCTGAGAGAGGTATAGACAGAAAAGATGTTGTTTCTGTAAAGCATTGGCAGTCTGCTAGTGGAGATTTAAGATTTTCAATAGTAACCAAAGAGGATTGTGGTTTAGATGAGAACCAAATATTTGACAATGTAAATAAATTTATAGAAGGATATTCTCCTGACTATGAAAAAATCAAAAGAAAAAAAGGAAATCATTTACTCGTAATAAATCCTGCAGATATTCATATTGGAAAGTATGCTAGTGCATTAGAAACAGGAGAAGAATATGACTGTGAAACTGCCGTCATTAGAGTTTTGGAAGGGGTACAAGGGCTTATAAAAAAGGCTGAGGGTTTTGATATAGATAAGGTATTATTCTGTATTGGTAATGACATACTCCACACCGATAATGTTATGTCAAGCACAACAAAAGGAACATTTCAAGATTCAGATGGTAAATGGTGGGAGCATTATGAGATTGCTTTAATGCTTTATGTTAAATGCGTGGAGATGTTAAGGGAAATTGCTCCTGTAGATGTATTACATAGTATGAGTAATCACGATTATCAAAGTGGATTTCATTTGGCTCATACATTAAAATCTTGGTTCAGAAAAGCAGAAGATGTTAGGTTTGATGTTAGTGTTTCGGCTCGTAAATATTATCAATATGGGAAAAATTTAATAGGATTAGAACATGGAGATGGTGCTAAGATGGATAAATTACCTTTACTTATGGCTAATGAGAAGCCGAAGGAGTGGTCAGAAACAACTCATAGGTATTGGTATCTCCATCATTTACATCATAAAATTAAACACAAATACTTAGATGCTAAAGATTATATAGGTGTTACAGTTGAATATATGAGAAGTCCATCATCATCAGATTCTTGGCACTCAGCTAAAGGATTTTGTGGAGTACCTAGAGCTTGTGAAGCTTTCATTCACGATAAAGAAAGTGGTCAGGTGGCTAGATTAACACATTATTTTTAGAATTTAACCCTTAAATAACCCTTTATATAGGGTATTACATACTCTTAAAGATAAAGATAAAGATATGGTTAAAGATAAATACTAGGTTAAAGATAAAGTATTTGTATATTATTTAGAAAAAACATTGTAAATATTTTGGTAGTTTAAAAAATTGTTGTATCTTTGCACAGAATTTAAGACAGACTAACTACTAACTAAACTCAAAACACAATGTCAAAATTAACAAGCCCTTGTTGTAACTCAACTTACGAATTAGATACCTTAAGCTATTGCTGTGGTTCACAAATATCAGAAAGTGGATTATGCTACGACTGCAAAGACCACGCAGAACCTGAAGGATATGTATGTGATGAGTGTGAAGATTACTTTGATACGCCTCAAGATGAAACTTACAGTTGTGGGTTTTGTGGGGAAGATTTAATTGATGACATAAGTTATTGTTCAAGAGATTGCTCTGTTGCAGATAATTCAGAAAGAGTATAATTACTAACTAAAACTATTTTAAAATGTTAAAAACACAAACGAGTGATATTCTACAACACTTAAAAGATGGTAGAAAGCTTACACAAAAAGAAGCTATTAACGAATATGGAGCATATAGATTAGCTGCAATAATTCATTCACTAAGAAATCAAGGACACAATATAGAGTCTACAAGGCTAGACGTACTGACTAGATATAAGAAGAAAGATGGAACTAGAAAGAGTGCTAATATTGCCGAGTATAAATTAAAAGCAATATTGTAATGGGTAGAATGAAAGAGGAATTTATGCAAATGCAAGAGCAGATACAATCACAAGAAATTAACACACTAACCGATATTGCAGAACAATATCACAATAATAACCAAAGTAATTTAAAAATGAAAAAAGTAGAAGAAGTAGTAATGGTAAAAGAAACCAAAGAAGAAACTCTTAAAAGATTATTCTTAGCTAACGGATTAGTTAAAGAGGATGTTCATAAAGACCCAAGAGGTTTTGTGATTATCAAAAGGTCAGGCATAGATAAGATTGTTTCAAAGCAAAATATTCAGGTAGCTTATGAGCCTGTAACAATGACTCCTGAGTGGGTAGTTCTAAGAGCTACAGCTAGTATGAGAACAGGTAGTGGAGAGAATGATGTTAGAAATATGATGAGCTTTGGAGAAGCATCGGATAATAACTTAATGGGAGGTGCTAAGAAATTCCCTGTTGCTATGGCTGAGAAAAGAGCTATGAGTAGGGTTGTTCTAAAGATTGCAGGATTCTATGAGCAAGGAGTATTCGGTCAAGATGAAATGGCTGACTAATGGATTGGATGGATGAGGTTCTTGATGGACAACCATTGGAAGCAGAGATGTGGAAGATAGGGTATATTGAGAACCTCTTGCATTATACTGCAATACCTAGTTCAGAGCAAACTGAAATACTTAACTCTTTAGATATTCTTAGTGATATAGATGCAGATAAAATCATAAGATATATAAAAGAAAATGAAGTTTACTCTGACCCAAAACATCAGTACGAAGCAATGAGAAAAAATGGAATGTTTAACGAAAAAGAATATTAAAATGAAAAATGATTATGATAAAGTAAGAACTTCAAGAAATGAACTTGAAGCAATCCTCAGGATAAGAGGTATATCAAAACAAAGATTTGGGAGAATATTAAATATTAAAGGCTCAACTATAGAGAAATATTTAGATAACCCATATCATTTAAGGTACTACCAAATGCAAAGACTAGCCCAATTTTTAAATATTAATGTTAAAGACATTATAGATATAATAGAGATTGATTTAAAAGATGGTATGATTATAGTGCAAGGGGAGGATAACTTTTCAGTAGTAGAATCTTTATCAACCAATAGACATGAATAGGTATAAACTAGAGCTTACCCAAGAGAGAGATGAGAATATTATAAATGAAATATGCTGCAGGTATGGCGTTAAGTGGTTATCTATACTTTCAAAGAGCAGGGTTGGAGTTATTGTAGATGCTAGAAGGCTGTATTGTGGAATATTAAGAAATGTTTTTGGATTAACATTTCATGAGATAGGAAAAATACTTAATAAAAATCACGCAACAATAATACATAATCTTAAAATTCACGATAACTTTGTAAGGATTTTAAAGTCATACAAAAAAAACTATGAAGAAATAGAATCAAGCCTTATGTTAGGGGATAATTATTATGAGCATGAAGTTATATCAGTTGAAAGAAAAATGGATGAACTATCTGAAAGACTAAATGATTTAATAGAAAAGAAAAACGAATACAAATTAAAAATTAAAAAACAAAAAAATGGCAGACAAGAATTATGTAGTAAGTAGTATCAAAAAGGTAACTACGCAGTATGGAGAATTATTTAACGCAAGTTTCAAGATGGATGAATTGCAAAAGATGTCTAAGAAAGGTTGGGTAAATATTACAATAGCAGAAAGGAGAGAGCCTTCTGAAAAAGGAGCAACTCACTATGCTTATGAGAATACTTATGAGCCACCAAAAGAAACGACATCAGACAAGGTTAAGCAAGATGATGACTTACCTTTCTAAATAATATTAAATTAACTACTAAATTATTTGGTAGTGTCAAATATTATTCGTATCTTTGTATAGAATTTAAAATAACACCCTAGAAGGTGTCCCGTTAATACCTCCTCAGGGACGAGGAGGAACCAAGAAGGAGTGTTATTTTTATTCTAACTAACTAACTATTCACTAAAACACAAAACACATGAAGAAAGAGCTACTAGCACGAAAGGAATTATTGATTGAAGTTTTATCTGTTCAAACCACAAGTGGTAATGAATTTGATATGATTGCATACATACACAGGTTTTGCAGAGAGAATGTACCCTCAGCAGAAGTTGTAATTAAAAATAGTAATATATATGTAACTAAAGGAGAAGCAGAAGCATACCCTTGCATTGTTGCACATACAGATACGGTACACGATATACATAAATTTTATAAAGTATTTGATGATGATAATTGCTTATTTGCATTTAACTCAGAATCAGGTACTCAAGTTGGTGTAGGGGGAGATGACAAGGTAGGTATATGGTTAGCATTAGAGATGTTAATGATGAAAGACAATCTAAAATGCGCTTTCTTTCACTCAGAAGAAATTGGCTGCATAGGTAGTTCTGATGCAGATATGGATTGGTTTAAAGATGTAGGGTATTGTCTGCAAGGAGATAGGAGAGGTAACAATGACTTTGTTAATAATATATCAGGTAAATTGTTTAGTAAGGCTTTTAGTAAAGCTATAGCACCTTCATTGGCTTATCACGGCTACTCAGAAGCATCAGGTTCTATTACAGATGTAGGTCAGTTATCTGACAATGGTATTGGAGTTTGTGTAGCTAACATGAGTTGTGGTTATTATGCACCTCATTCAGATGAAGAAATAGTAGAGTTCCTTGACTCTAATAATTGTTTAAATATGATAGATATGCTTGTTGAATCTTTAGGATGCAATAGGTATGAGTATCAGAGAGAGAAAACAAATTATGATTGGGGAGATTTTAATGGTGCTAATAGAAGCTATTGGTATGATAATTATAGCGAAACAGGTTCTGAGGTAGTTCTTGATGAAGGTGGTAATGAAACCTGCTACTACTGTGGATGTAGTAATATAATTCCTAGCGATTTTAAGGGGTATAAATACTGCTCAGATTGCGAAAGTGATATAATGATTTCTGATGAAGAAAAAGAATTAAGAGATTACAACGATTCTTATGGTACAGATGATGTTGATTTTGAAGATGTATCAGATGGTTATGATGGCTCAATGGAACATAGGTCAATAGTAAACAATTATTTAACTAGCTACGCAAAAAACAAATAGATATGGCAAAGAGATTTACAGACACAGACAAGTGGAAGAAAGGTTTTATAAGAAGTCTTTCTCCAAAATTTAAACTGTTATGGCTATACATATTAGATGATTGTAACCACGCAGGAATATGGGAAACAGACTTTGAAGTTGCCTCAATAAGAATTGGAAGCAAAGTAACAGAGAAAGAAGCATCACAAGTATTTGCAAGTCAAATTAAAATATTTGACAATGGAGATAAATGGTTTATTGCTAAGTTCATTGACTTTCAATACGGAACTCTCAATGAAAACTCAAGGCCTCACGCTGCAGTTATAAAGCTTTTAGATAGGTATGATGTATATAACATTGAAGGTATAAGTCCTGTTGATGTAGCAGGTATGCCTAACGAGATAGAGAAGCCTATTATAAAGCGATTTAAAGAGCCTAATGCAGGAGATGTTGCTGACTACTGCATTGAGAGAAAAAATAATGTAGACCCTATGAAATTTATAAACTTCTACGATAGCAATGGATGGAAGGTAGGTAAAAATAAAATGAAGGATTGGAAGGCTTGTGTTAGGAGTTGGGAAGCTAATAGTCCTAAGGATAAAACAAGCAGAAAGCAATTAGATAATAAAAACTATACATCATTTTAATATGAGAACACTAGAGGAAACACTAAAGAACGCAACTCACATAAAAGTGAGGGATTACAAGAGATATTCTTTTGGTAATATAGAGGAGTGTACTGCATTATTCTGTGAAGCATTTAGATTGGTTGATAAAACTTTTACTAAATACAATCATCTACCTGAGTATGATGAGGTTATAAAGTGGTTGTCAGATACAGAGGGCAAGGGATTGTTTTTGCTAGGAAACTGTGGTAGAGGTAAATCTATAATAATAACAGGAGTGCTTCCGTTAATCTTTAATGCTAAGATAGGTAAGATATTAAAACCTATAGCTGCTAGGAAACTACATACAGTTACAGAATACAAAAGCCCATTCATTGTTATAGATGACATTGGTACTGAGGAAATAATAAATGATTACGGAACCAAGATAGATGCAGTAGAGAGCGCTATATTTGAAGCAGAAGATGATTTAAAAATGCTTTTATTAACATCTAATCTTGATGCTAGTTCTATTAAAGAAAGGTACGGAGAAAGGATATATGACAGGATTAAAAGACTTTGTAAGGTTGTGTTTATGAAGGGAGAAAGCTTAAGAAAATGAAGATATTAACAGCTATATGGGGAATAGTTATACTATTGTGTATATTTGAAGCCTATTTTTGCACTAAATTTGTAGACAATGATTAGTAAATATACTAAAGATTATTACCTATCTCTTAGTTATGAGGATAGAATAAAAAAACTAAAGGACTTGATAATGAAAGACTTCAATTCATACCTAATTGTTGCTGATTATTATGGTTCTATGTCAGAGAATAATGGAGGTGTTCCCCACTCTTTAATTAACAAAGAATTTGTTAGGGGATTAAAAAGAAGGTATTATTTTAAAAATAAAAAAAATAAAGAATGGCTGAAAAATTAATAATTACTATTTCCTCTATATTTCTTTTATATATTGTTGTGGCTAATTTACTTTACTTAAGGAAGTATGACAATAAACTTGAGAAAAATATGAAAGAGTTTGACAAAAGAGATAAAGTTGTAACACGAACAGGAGGATTAGAAAACGACAGATTAAATGAAAGACAATAGAATACCACACTACTACATAGGTAACAATGGATATGAAGCAAGGAAGGTTGTATCAGGATTTGATTTGTCCTACAACATAGGGACTGCCACGACATATTTGCTCCGTTGTGAGAGGAAGCACTCATCTCCTGTTGAGTGTATTAAAAAAGCAATAGCTCATTTAGAATTTGAGTTAGAAAAAATTGAAGAATTAAAACAAAAATAATATGGGATATTTAAGGCACATAAAAAGAAACAATCATTGTGAAACTTGCAGGTGGGTTGTTAAGTATGATAAAGAGGATTTAATAAGAGAGGTTAAATTAGTCTATGAGCCTACAGAGTATAGTAGGATTAACGCTAAAAGATATGGATATAAAGCTAGGAAGCTTCATAACAGAGAGCAACTGATAGCTGCACTAGAATGGGATAAAGAAAAGAGAAGTGTCTAGCCCTATTTATAGGGTTATCATAGAGTATGGCTACAGAAAGAAAGGGTCTGTAAGGCACTATAAGTACAAAAGAATTGATACATTTGTGCTGACTAATGATATTGAGATGATTAAGAAAGATGCTAATTTGAACTCAAGGATTATAAGACAGTTAAAGTCAGGCAATAAAGAAATGGACATTATGTTCAAGAGCATCTATATTGAAGGTCAATATGGAGATACTAATTATTAAATAAAAAGATATGGAAATTATACTATTTGTTGTTGCATTGTTGTACTGCATCTACCTGAACCTAAGGCTTAGAGATGCTCAGGAAGAAATCATTGAGTTAGGATTAGATGTTGGAGAGTTAGAAATCAAGGTCTATAATAAGATGATGTATATTCGCAAGGAAATTAAGGAAACATTTAATAAAACAAAAGTTGAGAAACCAAGAAGAAGAAGTACAAAAAAGCGTAGTCAAGTACCTAAAGCTTAAGTACCCTAAGGCTTGGTATTGTGCTAGTCTAGGAGGTATTAGAACATCCTTTAAACAGGCTGTAAAGGCTAAGGCTACAGGATATATAAAAGGATTCCCTGACCTACAAATCTGTGTCCCTATGGAGAGGGGAGTAGAAGGGGAGGGGGGTACACCTAAGGGGGGGGTGTATCATGGATTATTCCTTGAAATAAAAAAGGACAAAAAATCCTACCCTACAAAAGAACAGAAAGAATGGATAGCATACCTCAATGAGCAAGGGTATTGCGCTAGGGTTACTAAAGGGTTAGATGAGAGTATAGAGGTTATTGATAACTATTTTAATAAAACGATATGAGTGTAAATATATACGACAGAAAAGATATGAGAGGCGGAGGTTATGCAAAGCGTAAGTTCACTTATGAAGAAGCAGAGAAGGTTAGAGCTGATTATAAGACAGGTAAGTTTACTCAGCATCAGTTAGCATCAACCTATAGGGTTAGTCAGTCTATAATCAATAAGATATTAAGGTTTAAGACCTATGTAAAGGTTTAAGGTAAAAGTGTTTTAATAGTTCACTCGTTTTATTTGTTAGTTTAAGTAAGTAGTCATTAGATAATATCTATTGGCTATTTTTTTTTACTATAATATTTTTTCTTTTTTAATCTTTTTTATTTTTTATTTTATTTTTTAAAATTTATTTTCTTTATTTTTTTTAAAATTTATTTTTATTTTATTTTTTAAAAAAATTTCTGAAACTGCCAAGCCTGTTGAAACTGCTAAAGCCCTGAAACTGCTCGGCCTGTATATATAGGCTTGTGGTGGCAAAAAAAATGGAATTTTTTCAGATTTTCACAATTTAACATAATATATATTATAGGACAAAATAATTTCTATATCAAAATTTTTGAATAAAAGTATAAAAAAATAAACTTTTTTTAATCTTTTTTTTATTATGTTGAATTACAAATTATTTGTATGTTTTAAGCCTTTTTAAGCCATTCAAAACCCTTTTTAGTGTGGTAGTATTAAAAGTTTTTACTAATGCTTTAGCGTTAATTCACTAGGTTAAGCACCTAAAAAGTTATTAACAATTTGTAAATTATTTATATATTTGTTATAAATAGTTTGTTATTTCGGTTTATTCGTTTATCTTTGCGGTACATTAACCAACTAAAAATTTATATTATGCTCAATCAAAATTGGAACGAAAACAAGGACTTAAAAAACAATATCAAAAGAGAACTAAAAAAAGCGAGTTTCTTTTTAATGGAAGAAGAAATTTATCAAATGTATGACGATAGTAAAAGAACTTTTATGACTTTGGACTTTTATCTAAATAGTCAATTCAAAAACGAATTACAGACAATTTTAAAAAATTGCAGATACTTAAACGAACTACAAAATAGATTTTAATAATAAATAATAATAAAAAAAAGTAAATAATTATGAAAAAGAAAAAAACAATTTTCGCCAACAATGAAAGCCTTGAAGATGTAATTTGTCAAGCGTTAATTTTTGCAATCGGAACGGCAACAGCCTTAGTAATTGCATCAGGTTTAATAATAATCACTTTAAATTTAATATACTAAATATGAAAGCACAAAACACCACACTAAAAGCGATTAACTATTTATCAATATACGCAGACAAATCAAAAGATTTTGAAGCGTTTAAATACATTGAAAGAAGCAAAACAAACCCTTTGCAAGTTTCATATATTAAGCAGGAGAAAATAGAAAGTTTGTTAGAATATACAGGCTTAAAAATAAAAGGAACAGACGAACAAAGAAAAAAATATTTTGTTAATACCTCAATCAATAAACTTTTGAACTCTATGTTTTTAAATGAACATTCAAGGATTCAAGATGTAAGCCAAGACATAGACACCCAATTTCGTAAAGATTTTACAGGTAATGCAGATTTTTTTATGACTGATGATGTAGTAGGCTATTACAGCCAAGAGAATAAAGACTATATATATAACAGGAACGGGAGTTGTATGGAGGGGAAACCCTCAAATTATTTTAAGATATATGACCATTTTTTAAATATCAAAACTCAAATAGTAGGTTTAAAAGTTGGAAATTCGGTTGTTGCTCGTGCTATGCTATGGACTAAAGGAACGGAGGAAAAAAAGTTTTACCTAGATAGAATTTATATATCATCAGAATTTAAGAACTCAAACGAGGAAGAACTGCAATTAAAATTACACACTCTAGTTAAGAGAATGTTAAGAGTAAAAAAATTGGATTGCTATTCTGCCTACCATTTGAACAGACATATACAAAACAACTTAATTTCTTCTAGTAATTCAGTTAAGTACATTATTGGAGATACTGAGCCACCGTTTACAGTTCAAATTGATGCAGACACATTTGGAAATTTAGATGCTTATCCTTACGCAGACACTTTTCGCTACGGTAAAGAACTAAATAATAATATAAAATTTTCAACTGATGAAGATGATTATTATTATATTTTAGATAATACTGATGGAGAATACACAGAAGGAAGGGGAAATATCTGCGATTGTTGCGACGATAGAGTTCAAGAAGACTACGGAAGTTATTCTGAATGTGAAGATGAGTTTCTTTGTGAAGATTGCTCAATATATTTAGAAGATAGAGAAGACGTTTGCAGAGAATCATCAGCAATTTATGATTCATACAGGGAAGTTTATCTACTTGACTCAGATATACAATAATTTAATTTAATTACTAACAAAACAATACACAAAATGAAAAATTTTACAACTACATTAGATGATATTTATAATTATATTTATACAAATTACAACAATAAACTTTATAAGATAAAAAAAATATTATCTTTAATAGATGAATTGCAAAACGAACTAGAAAATTTAAAACAAAGGTAAACGCCAAGCCTTTTTAATTTTGGCATAATTAATACATTTTTTATATGATAAAATACTTTTAACAATTTCAACAAAGTCCCATTAAATGAGGCAACAATAACAATTTTATTCTTATTATTTTTGTTGTTCAGTTGCTAACCAAATAAATTGTTGATAGTTTAAATTATTTTTACGAAATGCTTTAAATTATCAACTTTTTTTCTTTTCTTACGCAAGAATTTAGTCAGAAACTTTTAAAAAAACTTTTTTTAATTGTTAAATCTGAGAAATTACTAATAATTTGCGTAATTTTTGGATATTTTGGGGATTCTGAGCAAAAAACGCTAATTTTTGATAAATGTGATATTGAGCATCCACACATACACAGAAAGATTTTAAATCCAATTTCATAATTAAAACTTCCAAGTTATCTTGAATGGGATTAGTTGTATATAGACATTACCAATTCTGAATTTAAACATAATATATATTGTTAAGTTATAAGGTTATTAAATATGCTAGTTGCGATATGAGCAACAGTATATTCTATAGGAAGTAAAGGTATAGTAAATAAAATAGAATATTCAGCAGTTTTTGGAAGCAAAAAAAAATTATAAAAAAATTTGAAATGGAGATATATCTTTTATTGTAATAGTATTATAATTAATAGTATTTATTAGTTCATAATTATGAATAGGCTTTGAATCAATATGAATAGGCTTTAAATGGAAATGAATAGGGTATGTTAAGGGTATCTTATACTCTTAAAGATAAAGAACAAGATAAAGAGTAAGATAAAGATATGAAGAAAGACAGGTTAATAAAATTTCCTTAAGTTTCGTAGGTTATTTAAAATATTTTGCTTTATTTGTGCAAAAGAAAATTATGGCTACTTACCATCCACCTAAAATAATAACTACACAAGCTTCTCCTGCTATAACTGCAGATTTGGCTTATGAAGCTCATGGAAAGTGTGGTAGAACTAGGATTTTAACTTCAACAAATATTGGTGGTAGTGTTGAATCTATGGTTTTTAATGCAAGAGCAGAGAAAAATGGAAATGCATACAAGATGGTTGTTCTTAGGTTGGGAGATAAAGCTCCTAATAAAGAATGTCCTTGTGATTATGGAGGGGTTTTTGAAAAAATTGTATGCAGTAATATAAGTGATACTGATTTACAAGCCTTGATAAATCTTCCGATTACACAACCATTTGAACTGTATGGAGATTTTGAATTTGTAGCATTAAGTCCAAGTCTTCCGGGATTTGTTGTAGCGTTGTATATGGATTGCACACAGTCATAAAAAAAAATATAAAAAAAATTAAAAAATAGAAAATATGCCTTGCGAAGAATGTGGAGAAGGAATGTATAAATGGGGAGAGAATGGAGAGTGTATGTATGAAACTCTTGAGGACTGCCAATTAGCTAATCAAGAGGAATATCTTGATGAAACTATAAAGAAACCAAGATATGAAGAAGAAATTGATTGGACTTATAACTTTACTGAAGAACAAATGAAAGAACTTCATGAAAATGGAAAGCTTATTGTTAAAGTTGAGAAGGAAGAACAAGAATCAATGACTTTGCTTTTTACTTATGACAGAGAAGAAAAAGAAGAAGAAAGAGAGGAGGAGTTAGAGGAAGATAAGAGAGAAGATGATGAGAGAATTGATATTGAGGAAGAAAAAGAAAGAGAATACGCTAAATTAACTGTCGCTATGTTAGATGGAGAGTTAGATGAATACATTGATAAACTTACTGCTTCAATTAAAAAACTCTAATGGCAGAAACTTATAATGACTATCCTCAATCTGCAACTAATAATGCAAAGAGAGCTATAAAATATAAGGAAGAAAATGGAAGTTCTTGTGGAACTAATGTTGGTTGGACAAGAGCAGGACAATTGGCTAGGAGAGAAAAACTATCAAGAAGTACAATAGCTAGAATGGCTAGTTTTAAAAGACATCAGCAACATAAAGATGTTCCCTACTCTGAAGGATGTGGAGGTATAATGTGGGATGCTTGGGGAGGAACAAGTGGAGTGGAATGGGCTATAAAAAAACTAAAGCAAATTGATGGGCTTAGTGCTTTGATAAAAAAAATAAATATATGAGTGAAGATGAAAGGTACAAGCTTAAAGAAAGCAATATAAATAAATTAAATCCTTATAAAGAAACTACAGATAAGTTTTTCCCTAATGGTGGTAAGATAAATACAGACGGAAGAAAAAAAGGAGAGAAAAATAATGTTGTAGTCAATAAAATTAGCAGAAATGCTTTAACTTGGGCATTAGAAGGTCATTCAACTAAAATAAGAATGGCGTTAGATAAATTATTTGACCAAAATCCTGAAGCTTATATAAATGCAGTTTCAAAACTACTTAACTATACAGTTCCAAAATTATCATCTTCTGAAATAACTGATAACACTACAAAAAAAGTTAAAATAGAATTAAATGATGATGTAAGTATTGAGGAGCTAAGAGCAAAACTCAATGACATTGACAACAACTGATGAAGCACTTAGATTTGCGTTAGAAAAGAGGTTATGCGAATTATCATTCTATGAATTTTTCCAAAAGGCTTGGCATATTGTTGAACCTTCTATTGAGCTTTCTACTAATTGGCATCATAAATATCTATGTGATATTTTACAAGAAGAAGCTGAGAGGATAATATCCAATAAACCTAAAACGAAAGATATTGTAATTAATATACCATTTCGTTCTACAAAATCACTTTTAGTTACCGTTATGTTTCCTGTATGGGCTTGGATTAAGAATCCTAAGTTCAGATTCATAACAGCATCTTATTCTGCAGAACTTTCAATAGAACATTCAACAAGAAGTAGAGATATAATAAACTCAGAGTGGTTTAAAGAAAGATGGGGAGATTTATTCTTCATAAAAAAAGACCAAAATCTAAAATCAAGATACGAGAACAATTTTCTAGGAGTTAGGAGAGCAACATCAGTAGGAGGGACTGTTACAGGGCAAGGAGGGGACTTTCTACTTGTTGATGACCCTGTTTCCCCACAACACGCTGCATCAGAGATAGAGAGAGAGAACGCAAATGAGTGGTATAGGACAACATTCTACTCTAGGCTTAATAATCCTCTAACAGGAGTTAGGATAATTATTATGCAGAGAATACATGATGATGATTTAAGTGGATTTTTGCTATATGGAAAGGAAAGTAGGTTAAAATACCAACATATTTGCATACCTGCAGAACTTTCAGAGGATGTTAAACCTAAAATGCTAGAGCATAACTACGATAAAGATGGATTATTTTGGACAGATAGGTTCAGTAAGGCTATTTTAGATGATTACAAACAAGCTTTAGGAAGTTATGGATATGCAGGGCAACTTATGCAAACTCCTACACCTCTAAACTCAGGAATGATAAAATCTGAATGGATAAATATAGATAATCATAAGATGGGGGATATTGGAGAGCAAATAACAGTTGATTTTGTTATTGACCCTGCATATACTGCAAATGAGAAGAACGACCCATCTGCATTACTAGCGTACATATTTAAAAACAATAAATGGCAGATAATTGATTGTATCAATGTTTATAAAGAATTTCCTGAATTAATTAAGTTTATTCAGCAATGGGTAGCTAAAAATGGATATACAAGTAGAAGTAGGATTTATGTTGAGCCTAAAGCTTCAGGTAAATCTATTGTTCAGACACTAAGAAAAGAAACAGGACTGAATGTAAAGGAAGATAAGCCGCCATCTAAAGATAAGGTTGCAAGAGTGCAAGACATTTCTGCTTCTTTAGAATCAGGTAGAGTAAGTTTGCTCAAAGGGAAATGGAACGAGGAGTTTTTACAGCAATTAGTGAGGTTTCCCTCTGCAAAGCATGATGATATGGTGGATTGTTTGGTTATGGCTGTAAATAAAAATATGTGGAGTGGGTCTAAGGTAGTTTATTTTTCTTAACTTCCAAAAACTTCTAGGTTAATATAAAAAAAAGTCATATAATTGCGAAAGAATAGGAATAAATTATGGATGTAAGTAGTTTAAATCAGAAGCACGAAGATATATTGCACAAATACTTGAAGTTTGTTCAGGGAACTGTTTATACAGCTACAGAGGGATATAGCAGTGATAAATTCCTAGATTTCAATGAGATACTAGAAAACATTCTAAAATATACCAATGCTTTTAATAAATTAATCAAGACTCCTAGCAGAAGGGCTGAGTGGGCATATATGACTCCTAATTTAATGCTTTATGCGACTATAGGCTTCTTGTCAGGAGTTAAAAATGATGAAAATAGCGAGTTAATAGATGAATTATCTGAAGATTTATTTGACACAACAGTAGATTTTGTAGGAGAAACAACAGATATTTTAGAAGATATTAAGATAAAAGAAGATATGCAGAATAAAATACTAACTAATCGTAAAACACACAATGAGCATAACAATTAATATTAAATCGCAATCTAGAGATGTAGATGTTGATATACCAACAGAATGGAGTGAAATGTCTATTGATTATTGGGTTGGACTTTCTAGTGTAATAAGAGAAAACCAAAGTAATAATAAGTTAAAGAATGATTCTCTTTTAGAAAATCATGAAGAAAACGAAAGGTTAGACGAAATCTTAACTGAAGTTGCTTTTTTTGATGAATTGAAGCTAAATAAAGATATATTCTGTTATGTTACAGGGATGAGTAAAGAAGAAGTGATGAATGTTGATGTAGATAAAGTTACTGAGGTTGTAAATGTATTGGGAATCTTAACTGAAGAATACAAGCCATTAGGTACCCGTTCATTTGAATTTGAAGGGGAGGAATATTTCTTTCCATCAGAAAACTTAAAGAAAAACACTTATGGGGATTTTATTGAGTCTACTCAGTTAGAAATGACTGAAAATTCAATGAAAAACGGAAGATATGATGTATTGCCTGAGCAGATGGCTATATTATGCAGGAGAGAGGGGGAGAATTATGATGAAGATTTAATAGCTGAAAAATCTGAAAGATTTAAAAAATTAAAAATGGATTCAGTATTTGAGTTCGCTTTTTTTTTGACCAATCAAAGCAACATATTGCTAAATCTTTTCAATATGTATTCGGAGAAAAATCTCAAGGAATGAGCGCTGTCAAAACTAATGGGCTTTATAATGTTTATATTAAGCCATTCGGTTGGCTTAACAGCCTTTATGTTCTTGCAGAGAAGAAAGTATTTGATGAGGATGGTAAGAACAGTATAGAAAGCGTTAAAGAAACTAATTTATACAAGGTTTTAACTTATTTAAGTTGGATTACAGCAAGAAATGAGTATGAATCAAAGGTTAGTGAGAAAATTGCTAACCCTAATCAAATAACAGGGTAATGATAATAAAATTAACAGACATAGTACAAATAATGAAAAGCAAATGGACTTATGGGGATAAGTTCTTTGGATATACAGAAGAATTTAATGACAACCATAATACACAATACCCTTCATTACTTATAACTCCACCTACATCAGTATTCCCTGAGATATTCTCAAATAATGGATGGGAAAACTATACTTTTGAAGTTTATTTTTCAGATTTATATAACAGAACAAATCAATCAGGTCAAAGCATAGAGTCTAGGTGGCAGAACTTACAAGACTTAGGTACAGAATGGATGGATATGTTTTTAAAGCACTATCAATCAAATCCTAACAACTATAATCCTGCTCCTGTTTATGGATTTTTAGAGGATTCAAGCTTGACAATAGAAAGAGATAAGGAGGTTTCCAATGACCAACTATTGCAGATAAAAATGACATTTACTTGGAGGGTTATGAGTAAGTGCTTTAATCCTGTTTCTACATATCCGAATCAGATACCAAATTTATCTTCTTGGTTGAGAGCAGATAGTGATGTTGATTTCAGCATACCAACTAAAAAAGTAAGTTCTATAGGAGATGGTTCAGGAAACTCTAATGGAGTTAGTCAGTCTGTAAGTGATAATAAGCCAAAAAGAATATCTTATGATGGAGCATCAGATAAGGTAAGGATAAATTTTAACGGAACTACTGATGAATTAGAATCGGTTACTAACAGCCCTATTAATACAGACTTCACAATATTTACAGTTGCACAAGCAGAGCCTGTAACTCCTGCATTTACAAATACATACTCTACAAACTTTGAGGGGGCAGGAGATGTTGTTGATTGTGGTAATCCTGCAGGTGGTGCAGGAGGTCAGCTTTTCTCGTTTACAGATGGAGCAGGAAACGACCAACCATTCAGTCTTAGTGTTTGGGCAAATATAGACCCTACAGAACCTTGGAGGGGGTGGATAGAAAAGTTAGAATACACAGGCACTCAAAAGGAATATCAATTTAATCCTAACTATTCGGCAGGTTATGTATTTATTAAGCTACACGATAATGTAGCAGGGGGATATATAATGGCAAGGTTTACGGCTATTGAACAGAAAGGGGAATGGTCTTTATATACTGCAACTTATGATGGTAGTGGTCTTGCTGCAGGCCTGAAAATATATATAAATGGAGTTGAAGTTTTTACCACAAAACATACAGCAGGAGTTTATAATGGTATGAGTCTAACTACATCTAGTCTTGATTTAGGAAATGGTAATAGTAATTCTTATGTTGGAGATTTAGATGAGTGTAGTATTTATGATAAAGAATTATCTTCTACTGAAGTTTTTGAGATGTATAATTCAGGCAATCCAAACGATTTAACAACTTTAACAACTAGCTCTCCAAGTCTTATTGGTTGGTGGAGAATGGGAGATGGAGCAACATTCCCTACGATTCCTGATGTTAGTACAAACTCTAATGATGGTACTATGGTTGGTATGACTGCCGATAACATTAGAGCATTTGCTCCTAATTCAGAAGAAAGCACTTATTTTAGTTATGAGTTTGGAAACGCAAAAATATCATTAGGAAGTTCTTCAGAGAGAATATATTGCCATTTAGCTGATAGCTCTCAGTCATCAGGAGAGTGGAACGCTAGGAGAATATGGGATGGAGATAGCTCAAAGTATCATATATCAACTATGAAGCTAGAATCATCTACAGCTAATTTAAGTCTGCAATATAATAACACTCCCGAACAACAAGACACTATGTCTAATTACGATAACACTCAAACATATAACTCGGCTAAATTTAAAATAGGAAACGGAACTCATTTAGGTAATTTGGATGGAAATATTCAAGAAGTAATTATTTACAATAGAGCATTAAATTCATACGAGGTGGTAAAGATACAAGATTACTTAAACAAAAAATATAGAATATATTAAGATATGGCATACGGAATAAACGGAACATTATTAAATTTTCAAGACCCTGGAGGTACTGACAGTACATCTACCAATCTAAATGTAATTAGAAATTATGTAGGTAGGGGTTCTATTATAAATTCAGTTAATTTACCATTAACTCATAGCGTTAGGTGGCAGGGTAATTTGAATGAGTTTGAGGAGCCTCAGGCTAGTAATTTTGTGAGCGCAACTGATAAAGGAGATATTGTTAATGTTATTTTTGATGTGTACCAAGTTAATGATTACTCGTACTCCCCTTCATTTCCTCTTGATTATACATTGGTAGCTTCAGTTAGAAAATCAAGAGATATACCCAATATAAGTCAAGAGGATAAAATTTATGGTGGAGATGGTGTTCAAACTATAAACTATCATACATTTACTTTAGATATATCTGAGATATGTAAAGACCTTTTAAGTTATGCGTTGCTTCCTCAAGGTAAAGGGACTATGACTGATTGGAGGTATGGGGGTCTTAGTGGTGGAAACAGGCAACAATCAAATTTAGCTGAACCTGTTTGGAGTGATGATTTCGCTATTAAGAGAAACGGATGCGTTAGATGGATTAGAGTTCATTACAGAACCGAAATAATAGATGCTAATGGTATAATTAGAGAGGCTACTGCTTCAGGAAGCTACCTTAGTAGTCAGAAGCCTTATTCCATTATCAACTCTGCTCCTGATTTCGGTACAAGTCTTACTGCCTCTCAAGGCAGGTCTGCAGGTTGGTTAATACATTCAGGATGGGGAGCATCTAAGACATATCCTAGGCAGATGTGTACTAATGCTCCAAATAAATTATATTCAACTAGTTCTTCTCTAGGTATTAGAATAGCTAAAGATATTAGAATGGAGGAAAGTAATGAGGTTTTTTATTGGATGCAATCTGATACTTCTAATCGTGGTATTTACTACAGTAATACTAATCCGGAAGGAGGCGATTATGCTACAAATACATCTGATTTGATAGCTGACTTCCATATTAATATTAGAGCTTATAGTCCTACAGGAGCTTACTTAAGAAGTGCTAAACTTTATGATTTTAATGAAAATTTAAGGCCAAAAGAAACTTTAAATGGGGTTACAGGAGTATATCCTAGAACTCAAAATAGATATTGCACTCAGAACATCTCGCCTATATTTATAAATGCTAATGTAATACATAATTCAAGTACTGTTAAGGCTTCTTGGGAAAACGGAGGAACAACTTACACTAGATATAGGATAGATACGGATAATGCTGCTAAAAATCAAAATTCATTATTTTTAAATGACGAAGTTGGTTATTATATGACTCAAGGAGTTATGACAACAACAACTCAAGGCAATGGAACGGGAGCAGCAAAAGGTTCTATATTTGAGTACAGGTGGTATAAAATAGATAGGGAGTCTGAAATAAAAACTACAACCCCTTTAAGTTCGTCTGTTACAAATACTGTATACGCAGGAATATATTACACAGAGTTGCGTGATGACCAATTAACATTAGCCAAACCTGTAAGATATAAAGGGTTTAGAAACTTTAGTAGCAATCCTAAGTACCCAAGAATATATTGGTTAAACAAACTTGGAGGAATTGATTCTTATACCTTCAAAGGAAATCATACTGTGTCTTACTCAGCATCAAAGGACTTGATATTAACAAAGTCGCCTGACAGAACGGATATGAGTATAGGTGCATCACAGCCGACCTATCCTAATTATTATGGAGGAAATACGCAAGACCCTTTCGGTGCATATTCAAATGATGGGTTTAGAGGTTCAAATGTTTATGAAGGAGGAACAAGTGTTCTTAATGTAGATGGAGTAAAATCAGGTGTTCTTACCTCAAGGCCATTACATCAAGGAAAGGCAGAATGGTTAAGAGAACTTTTAACATCTCCAAATGTTTGGATGGAACATTGGCAAGTTCAATCAAATGTAGGGAGTGAATATATGATAGGACAAGCAGCGAATAGGAATCTTTCTAACTTAGAGTTAGGCTCGGGTGGATGGAAGCAAGATGGCCGAGCGCCTTTGAACTTTAACTATGTACCAATAATTATAACTAGTACTGATATAGAAACATACGATAGAGAAAAAGGACAGGTTACTATGACTTTAAATTACATGAACTCACATTCAATAGTAACTCAAAGAAACTAATTATATGCAAAAAAATATAAGAATAGAGCTTATTCAGCCTATTAAGACTACAGTAACAAGTGATAACCTGCTTAGTAATTATTCTTTCGCAACAACTTCTGATTGGGACACTTC
>Ga0207896_1000028_pt1 | contig 36777 bp, 50 predicted proteins | sample LinPmetageLP36_FD_184049 | JGI IMG/M metagenome (GOLD analysis project Ga0207896, IMG submission 184049) | Marine viral communities from the Pacific Ocean - LP-36 (SPAdes) | ecosystem: Environmental > Aquatic > Marine > Oceanic | place: Pacific Ocean | collected 2010-06-15 | reverse complement strand
CCGCCAGTGATTACGTTTGAATGGAAAGACAATGGTTAGCTTCAGTCAGCCGCAACGGATCAATCCATACAACAACAATAGTCTGTCATCGCAAGGTGGGGACTATTTGCGCAGGGTGGCTCGTTCTGCGCCAAAAGCAGATTTTAGAAAAGGCATTGGTCTTGGTGTTCCTTCAGCAATATTAGGGGCGCCAGGTGATTTGTCGCAGTTAGCAGCAAGCCTACCAGGGCAATCAATATTTGATTACGCTCAGATGCTGAATCTATTGCCGCCAGATAAAGAAAAGGTCAAAGGCTATTTAGAAGGGCTTTTGAATCCTCAAATAAATGACCAAGAGGCTTACGATACAGGCAGCGGTTTAATAGCCGATCTGCTATCGCCAGCAGCGGTACTTAAGGGGCCGCAAACTGTTAAGCGTGCCATTGATTACGCGGTCGATCAGCCTGGTGTTTTTGATGGTGTTGGCGAAGTGTTGATGGGCGGTGCTTTAGGTCAGAAACGCTTTCAAAACAATATATTTGTCGGAGAGTCCGGCGCACCAATTAAACGCTCTCGTGATTTAGAGCGTGCGCAAGAATTAGAGCGAACAGGCAGCACAAAAGATTATATCTGGCGTGAAACAGGCTGGGGCCGTGGCGTTGATGGCCAGTGGCGTACCGAGCTAGACGACAGCGCGGCAACTGTTACGATGCCAGAGCGACCGTTTAGTGGCGACATCACAGAGGTGTTGAAGCATCCAGAGTTTGACGTGACAAAAAATTATTTGCCTCCTGGAGCAGAGCAACAAGTCAGACTAGATTTACCAGCCCCAACACCAGACGCCGCATTGCTTGGAGACACTGGCCCAATGGGTATGTTTGCTCGAGCAGAAAATCGTATTACATTGCCAGCAAGAAGAAAATTTGATCACGACGAAGATCAATATAAAACAATTGCAGACCCAACTGAAACAAAAAGCATTTTACTGCATGAGTTACAACATAAAGCGCAAGAGCTTGATATGTTTGGGCGAGGCGGCAATCCAGCAACAGCAGTTAAACAAGCAGAAAATTACTACGGCGATGAAATAACAAAAATAGAAAAGAAATTAGGTCGAAGCACTGACGATTTATTGCAAGAACAGGGCAAATTACAATGGCAGTATCAGCGATTAGCAGATATTGATGATGTTTTGCATTACGAGAACATCACTAAACCAAGATTTCTTTTTAATACTGGCGAGTATTACAAACACAGCAATGATATTGCGCGAGAGTTTGGCAAAATGCCAGCCCGACATCCAGCGCGAGGCGAATGGTTAGAAAAAGCCGGACGTTATATAGCAGACAAAAAAATAGCTCAGTTTAGAGCAGATGGTGATTTGAATTTTGAGCGTTATTTGCCAGGTGCCAGGAAGGATAGGAAAGCAGTAAAAAATGCCATGCGCCGCGCACAATATGCACTTGATAAATTGCCACGTAAAGAAATGTTTCAGTTACGAAAATTGCGTTTTAGACAAAAAGAATTGCGCAACAATATTGCTAATTCTTTTACTGATGAGTCGCGAGATCAAATAGACTTTGATACTTACCAGAGACTAGCAGGTGAAGTTGAAGCGCGAAACGTGCAAAAGCGAATGGATTTCTCCGCAGATGAGCGCAGACAAACGCCTCCCTGGCAAACGCAAGACATCGAAGATGAATACCAGATTATTGTGCGCGAATGACTGTCATACAGATCCCGTACAGCCCTCGACCATTACAACGCGAAGCACACAACAACGCAGCACGATTCAAGTTATTGGTATGTCATCGCCGCTTTGGTAAGACGGTATTTGCGGTCAATGAACTGATTAAAGCGGCTTGTACAAGCACGAAAGAGAATCCACGTTACGCTTACATTGCGCCTTTGTATCGCCAGGCTAAAGCAGTGGCTTGGGATATGTTAAAGACATTCTCTCGCCCTATCCCTGGCATTAAGTACAACGAGGCCGAGTTAAGGGCTGACTTTCCTAACGGCGCACGCATTAGCTTATACGGCGGAGATAATCCTGACACGCTTCGAGGCATCTACCTTGATGATTGCGTAATGGATGAATATGCGCAGATGAGTGAGCGTTTATGGCCTGAAGTGATAAGACCAGCGTTATCGGATAGGAAAGGTGGTGCCATCTTTATCGGCACGCCAATGGGACACAATGCGTTCTACGACATGTACCAGGACGTTAAAGATGATGACGATTGGTACGTTAAGCTGCACAAAGCCAGCGAGACTGGATACGTCGATCAAGAAGAATTAGACGCAGCCAATAAAGCGATGTCCGACGAGCAATATCGCCAAGAGTTTGAATGCTCCTGGCAAGCAGCGGTGATGGGTTCCTATTACGGTCGATTGCTTGAAGAAGCGGAGAAAGAAAACCGCATCGGTAAAGTGGCCCACGATACCGCGTTAGAAGTTGAGACCTGGTGGGATCTAGGTATTGGCGACAGTACAGCTGTTTGGTTTGCCCAACGTGTGGGGACTGAAGTGCGGCTGATTGATTATTACGAGAACTCAGGTGAGCCGTTAAGCCATTACACGCAAGTGATTGATGACAAGCGACAAGGCGGCTATCAGTATTCGCACCATGTGTTTCCGCATGACGTTAAAGCTAGATCGTTAGATACAGGTAAAACGCGAGTGCAAACGCTGCAGGCGCTAGGCATAGAGCCGCACGTTATGGCAGCCGACAGAGTTGAAGATGGTGTTGAAGCGGTACGCCGCATGCTTAAGAACTGCTGGTTTGATGAACTACGGTGTAAGCGTGGATTAGATGCGTTGCGACAATATCGCGCTGAGTACGATGAGAAGAACAGAACCTTTAGATTAAAACCAAAACATGATTGGGCGTCTCATGCAGCAGATGCGTTCAGGTATGGCGCTATGTTTAAAGCACCGAAAATCAGCTGGGAGCCGTTGGATTACGGCCAACAAGGAATAGTGTAAATGGCTAAAACTACACCAACGACAGACGACCAAATTGCAGCATTGTGCAGATCTGAGATCGACAACGCAGCCGGACGCTCTGGAGGCGACATCAGCCAGGAAAGAGCAGAAGCGCTCGACTATTACTTTGGTGAGCCGTATGGCAACGAAGTCGAAGGACGCTCATCGGTAGTGACTCGAGAGGTCATGGAAACAGTGGAGTGGATGTTGCCCTCGCTGGTTCGCATATTTACCGATGTGGATAATCTGTGTAAATTCGATCCGGTCAACGCCGACGATATAGAGCAAGCGAAGATTGAGACCGAGGTGGTCAATCACGTCTACTGGAAGCAGAACAAAGGCTTTTATAACACCTACACCATGCTCAAAGATGCGTTGCTGTCTAAGACAGGCATCTTAAAAATCTATTGGGACGACACACCAACTGAGACCAAACAAAGCTATGAAGGTTTAGATGAAATGCAGCTGGGCGAGCTGATGATGGATACCGCCATTGAGCGTGAAATACTGGAGTTTGAGCAGACCGAGCAAGGCTTTGATGTCACGTTCAAAGAAACAACAGCCAAAGGTTCAATTAAAATAGAGCCAGTCCCGCCAGAGGAATTTGGTATTGCCCGTAATGCTCGCTCACCGTTCAGCGAAGATTCTAATTTCTGTTACCACCGGACTGAGAAATCGTTCAGTGAATTAGTAGAGATGGGCTATGACGTGGAGACGATTCGCGGCTTGCCGTACGATGATGACGTATTGACGCCAGAGCAATTGGCACGGTATGCAGATTCAGACTCGCAGATGCCGTTTGATTACTCCTCCACTGAATCGATGAGGATGTATTGGATCTCTGAGTGCTATGTGAGAGTCGATAGAGACGGCGATGGGATCGCAGAGCTTTTTAAAGTCTGCATGGCAGGAGGTAATTACAGCGCAACGAGCAGCCAGTTGTTGTCTATTGAGCCTGTGGATTTTATGCCGTTCGCTTGTGTGTCGCCTATCTTGATGCCGCACAAATTCTATGGGCTATCGATTGCTGATTTAACTATGGACATTCAGCTGATCAAATCGACACTGACACGCTCGATGTTAGACAACACGTATTTGTCTAATAACTCACGCACAGCGGTGAACGATCAGCATGTGAACCTCGATGATTTATTAACCTCCCGCCCTGGGGGTGTGGTCAGGTTTAAAGGTGATGGTGGTGCAGGTTCCTACATTACGCCGTTAGCACATAACCCGTTACCGCCAGAAGCGTTCAGCATGATGAGTTACCTGGACGATGTGCGCAAACAAAGAACAGGCGTCGGCAATGAGGTCGGTGGATTAGATTCTAATGCACTGGCTAACGTCAATACTGGCGTTGCGGCCCTAGCGTATGACGCAGCCCGCATGAAGATAGAGCTGATTGCTCGTATCATCGCTGAAGTGGGTTTTAGGACAGTATTTAAATTGATCCACAAGTTGTTAATGACGCACCAGGACAGAGAAATGGTGGTCAATGTCGCGGGTGAGTTTGGCGCGTTTAACCCTAGTGAATGGCGTGAAAGAGTCAACACGACTATTACTGTTGGCGTCGGTACAGTGTCACGCGAACGACGTATGGTGGCGCTTGATACCATCATGGCGAAACAAATGGAGCAAGTACAAGCTGACGGTTTAGGCACGATAGTCCAACCGCATCAAATGTATCAAAGCCTGGCAGATATGACCGATGCGCTTGGTTTAGAGGCGTCATCGTATTTTACCGATCCGAGAACTGTACCTCCTGCACCACCACAACCAGACGTTCAGGCTGAGTTAGCGAAAACGCATGCTCAAGCGCTGATGATGGAGGCGCAATCTAAATTAGATGCCAACCAGGTGAAAGTACAACAGATGCAAATGGATCAGCAGATCAAAATGCGTCAACAAGAATTGAGCATGCAAGAGACGCAATTAAAAGCCGACATCGAGCGCATGAAAGCGCAGCTACAGCAGTTTAAGAACTCCAACGATTCAGACGCTAAGATTGCAAGTCTTGAGCTACAGATGGAAAAACAAGACACCGAGCAAGCCCTGGCGCGTTTGAACTTAGAGCTAGACGCGGTGCAATCTGAGCGCAGCAGCGAAGTGGCCCAATACAAAGCGCAGCTGGACAACATCACCAAGCTGGTGACCTCGGAGACCAAAGCCGAATCGCCCGTCGATTTGTCTGAAATGCGTGATTTGATTGGCAGCCTTATGGCGCAGAATCAAGAGATGGTTGAGCGCATTGACGCCATGTCACAAAGCGCATCATCGCCTAAAACGATCATACGAGATGAACAAGGGTTGGTTGTGCAAATAGGTGACCAGCAGATCATACGCGACGAATCAGGGCAGGTGATGCAAATTGGATGAACACACACTCATAGCCGAGCGCGAGCGTGCGCACCAGGCAAAACATTTACTTGAGAACACGCTGTATTTAGAAGCGAAAGCTATCGTTTTAAATAATCTCACTGAAGCCTGGCAAGGCACATCAGTCGCCCAGGCGGATGATAGAGAGCGCATTTATCACATGTTGGTCGCGGCGCGTTCCGTGTTCGATCACATCGATGGCGTAATGCAAACAGGCAAACTGGCACAAATTCAATTAGACAATAACCGCTGAGAGGCAGGAGAACATCATGGCTGAGACTCAACCATCCATAGAAGAAAGAATAAGCGCATCAATGGCACCAGAAGCTGCGGAGCCGCCACCGTTGGCCGCAGTTGAGCCACCGCCAGAGGAGATAGTCAGCGAAGCGCCAGAGGCATTAGAGCAAGTCGAGCCAGAGCAAGTCGAGCCAGAAGCTATAGCAACGGATGACACGTCGGATGACACGCCAGATGTCACGCCAGAGAGCGAAGAAGAAGCAGTGCAGCTGACGTCGCTGCATGAATTGGCCGAGCATTTAGGGGTCGAGCAAGCTGATTTGTATCAGTTGCAGATCCCCATCACCGATCCTAGCGGTGAACGTCGGGAAGTTAGCCTGGGCGAATGGAAAGACACGTTTCAGAATAACCAACGTGCCGAGCGTTTAGCGCAAGAAGCGTCTGAGCTGAAAACCCAATTACAAGAACAGCAAGTGCAAGTCTCTGAAGCAATGGAACGCCAAGCACAAGAAGGGGCCGCTTTTCTTAGCCAGGTCGAATCGACGTTGCAACAAGAGTTTCAATCAATCAACTGGGATTCACTGAGGGTCAGTAACCCGACGGAATGGACAGCGAAACGACAAGAATTTCAAGAGCGCAATGGTCATTTACAGAACATGCGCCAACAAGCTGCGAGCGCTTACGACCAACAAAAAGCGGCGCACAGTAAACAGAATCAGGAGCAAATGGCAGAAGTGACCGAGCGAGAGCATCGCTTAATGGTTGCTGCCGTTCCAGACTGGGCAGACGATAGCAAAAGAGACGCTGAGACGGCGAAACTGCGCGATTATCTCCTCAACACAGGCTATTCCCAAACAGAAGTCGATAACGTATACGACCATCGGAACATTGTGTTAGCACGCAAGGCCATGATGTTCGACGCGATGTCTAAAAGTGGGAATGCTGCAAAAAAGAAAGTGCTTAAACTTGGCAGTAAGGTTTTAACGCCTGGAGCCAAGCGTTCAAAAGTACAAGCACAAGCAGGTGCTGAAAGCGCGTTAAGAAAGAGCTTGAAAAAGTCAGGCTCCGTTGATGACGCTACGGCGCTGATACAACACAGACTCACTAACAGGAGATAAATTATGGCTATTCCAGGAGGAACGCTTAGTGCGTTCGCTGCGATCGGTCAACGAGAAGACCTTTCAGATATTATATACGATATTAGCCCTCTTGATACGCCGTTTCTCAGCAATGCGAAACGCGGCTCTGCCAAAGCTGTCTATCATGAATGGCAGACTGATTCGCTTACTGCGGCTGCTGTCAATGCGCAGATAGAAGGCGATGATGCGACTACAAACACTGCGGTCGTGACTAACCGTTTGGGTAACTTCACTCAGATCAGCACTAAAGTGCCTCGCGTGACAGGGACATTACAGTCTGTTGCCACTGCTGGCCGAGCTGATGAGATGAGTTATCAGATCTCAAAATCAGGTAAAGAGCTGAAACGCGATATGGAAACGGCTTTAACTGGCATCCAGATCGGAACAGCTGGCGGCGCAGGTACAGCGAGAACTCTCGCAGGTATTGGCTCCTGGCTATCCACCAACCAGGCTCAGTCAGGTGCAGATACTACTACACCTCCAACAACGGCTGGCGCTCCTGCTACTGCTCCGACTCCAGGTACTGCAGCAGCCTTCTCTGAAGTTCAGTTGAAAGCTTGTCTAGCGGCCGTTTGGAACTCTGGCGGTAATCCTGGTGTTGTGATGTGCGGAAGCGCAAACAAGCAGCTGGCTTCAGCGTTTGCAGGTATCGGAACGCAATTCCGAGATGTGCAACCAAATGGCCCAGTAGCGCCAGGCTCAATTGTCGGTGCGGCTGATATTTATATCAGTGACTTCGGGCAGTTACAAATTGTAGCTAATCGATTTATGGCAGCGGCAAATGTTTATGCGCTTGATATGGATTATTGGGAAGTCAATTCTCTGCGTCCGATCCAAACTGAATCACTGAGTAAAACTGGTGACTCGGATCGCTCCATGATATTGGCGGAATATACTTTGTCATCGCTGAACGAATCAGCGTCTGGGAAAATATATACCACTACATAGGTAATCCCCTACTACAGCGAGGCAACTCGCTTCTCCCAAAAAGGGCGACTTCGGTCGCCCTTACTTTTAACAAGAGGTGATATATGAAATCAGCATCCAAAAAAGATTCTTTGAAAAACTTTACAAAAACAAACAATCAGGCCATGAAAAAGACAGGCAATTTTGTCAAAGGTGCTATGAATCAAATGGGCAAGAATGCGACATTTAATAGCGGCTCCAAACGGCACGCTTAAATGAAGCGTTTATTAGATTACGATCCTGTAACTGGCACGCAGTCCTGGCATGAATACGATCACAATACCAAGATCACAACAATTGCTGAAGTGCAGGACGTTGAGCCTATTTTAAACGCCAACAAAGCGGCTAGAAATCAAGGCCAGGGCGGTGCGATGGGGTTGAATGAGGTCTCACAACGTGGGATTAAAAACAACTGGTGGCATGCTGCCTCGGTCCCAAACTCGGTGATTCTTAAGTGGAAAAAAGAGCTAGGCGTTGACATCTACAACAGAGACCATTTGCCCGCCATTAAGAAGCTGTTGAATAACCGCGACTGGTCCTATTTACGCACAGGGACGGGGCGTGTCTGAGCTATTACAAGATTGCGATACCGCAATTGAATATGGCGATCTGGAGTTTGCCGGACAAGGCTTATTAAAAGTGTTGTCGCAAGATCCAGCGAACCATGAAGCCTGGACAACGCTGGCACGCTTTTTCATCGATGCTGGTAAAGCGCCTTATGCTTATCCAATAGCGGTTGCCGCCGTGTCTGAGAGTAAGACCTGGCGTAATCTGTTATTACTTGGCTCGGTACAAGCTGTATTACAGGACGCTAAAGAAGCCTGTAAGACTTTGCAGCAAGCGTTAAAACTCATGCCAGACGATGAGCCTGATAGCAACAAAGCGATTGTTTATCGACAGTTAGCCAGTGCTTATGTGCAGGGCTATGATTTTGAGAAAACTAAATATTACGCTAATTTGTCGCTTGCGCTCGAAGATCATCACCAGCCTAAAACTTCATTGGCGTTTGCAGCATTGCACGAACGTGACTGGGACACAGGCTGGAAACTGTATCGCTCGCAGCTAGGTAATTCAAACCAGCGAGAACTACAAGACTACGGATTGCCAGAATGGAAAGGCGAGAAAAAAGCCACGGTTTTAGTGTACGGCGAGCAAGGGCTGGGCGATCAGATTGCCTATATGTCTGCTTGTCCGTTCACGCCCAAACAAATTATCTGCAACCCTAAATTAACCGAATTGTTTAGCTTAACGTTTCCGTTTAGCGAAGTGCATGGCTCGCAATTTGATCCGTTCAATAAGCCTGTCAAAGCAACGCATCAAGTCTCGATGGCGAGCTTCATGCCTTACGCGCAAATGAAACGACGAGGCGCTTATCTGAAACCGCGCAGAGAAAAAGAGCTGCAATGGTCAGGGCTATTGTCATCGTTGAACTATGGTAAGCCGCGCATTGGTATCGCCTGGACAGGTGGCGCGATGAAGTCAGACGGTTGGCGCAATAGAAATCTCAGCTTGCATGATTTAAAACCTATTTTAGAGTTAGATGCGACATTTGTGTCTCTCGAATATAAAGACAGATCTGACGAAATAGCGCAGTTTACGAAAGAGACAGGCATTGCGATACAAGATTGGCCCTGGGGCAATATGTCTCAAGCGTATGAAGATCAGGCCGCTTTAGTCTCTCAGCTTGATTTGGTGGTCAGCGTCCCAACAACGGTCTATCACCTGGCGGGTGGGTTAGGCGTGCCAGCGTTGGTATTGGTTCACGATCAGCCACATTTTCACGAAGGCATCAGCGGTGATTGTCCCTGGTGGGAATCAGTTAAATTTTATCGACGCTCAGAGATGGGAACGCAACAAGCTATTGAGGCGGTGAGAGATGCCATTGTTGGATCATTTAAAGAGATGAAAACAGGAAAAATAAAAATAGCATGAGAGTCTATATCGGTATCGATCCCAGACAACCAATAGCTTTTAACGTGTTGCAATGGTCTATCACGCGCAGAACAAGTAAACCGTTAGCCATCGTGCCTTTAGTCTTGCCGACGCTGCCTATTACCAGGAGCGGTTTGACCGACTTTACTTATTCTCGTTATTTAGTCCCTGCGTTATCAGGCTTTCAAGGGATAAGCGTATTTTTAGACGCTGACATGCTGTTACAGACCGATATTAACGAGCTAGAGACATTGATTGACACAGAGCATGCGGTCTCAGTCGTTAAAAGCCAGAATCGTTTTGAATGGCCCTCGATGATGGTGTTTAACAATGAGAAGTGCAAAACACTGACCGCTGATTATATTAACGATGAAAGCAACCATCCGAGTGATTTTAAATGGGCTGACTCAGTAGGCGAACTGCCGACAGAATGGAATTTCACAGTAGGTTACGACAAGCCTATAGACGCGCCTAAGTTAATTCACTACACCGCTGGTATACCGCATTTTCCTGAGACAAAAGATTGTGACTTTGCGGATGCCTGGCGAAAAGAATTTGATTCGATGACAGGCAATTGTAGCTGGTTAGAGCTGATGGGTGATTCAGTACACGCCGAGCTAGTCTTAAACAACATTACGGAGAAGCGTAAAGCATGGCAATCTCGACATACAGTGAATTAAAAACAGCCATCGCCGATTGGACTGCGCGAGATGATTTAACCAGTTATATCGACAACTTTATCGATCTCGCAGAAACGTATTTAAAACGTGCGCCATCATTGCCACGTTTGGCGGAGATTGGCGGAGTTCGAGGCAACATCACGCGCTTGTCAGGCACGCTGTCAACGTCAGCAAACACGCTCGATCTGCCAGCAGATTATTTAGACTCCTATCGTTTGACGTTAACCTCTGGTGGCGTGACAAGCATTGTGCGTTATGTCGATCCGACACAGTTAAGCGTCTACCAACGCTCGGGGGCTGGTTTGCCGCGTTTCTACACTATTTCAGACAAAATTGAATTTGATGTAACCCCAGATTCGGCCTATGCCTATGAGTTGTCCTACTATCCAAAAGTAACGGCTTTATCTGCGTCGAATACGACCAACTGGGTGTTGACTGATTATCCTGACGTGTATTTGGCGGCGTGTTTGTTTCATGCGTTCCGCTTTACCCAGGACGATGCGACCTCAAAAGATTGGCTCGACCAATATAAAGTGGCCGCCTGGTCAGCGTCAGAGACTTATCGCCAGGGCCGTGTGAATCAAGGGCCGATCAGCGTTAAAACGGATTCAATCACGCCATGATCAAACCAACCACGTTAAAATTTGGCGAATGGTTGCCCGATCAAGCTGCTTTATCTTCGCCAGGGGTGACTGAAGCGCAGAACATACAGCCGCATGGGACAGGTTTTCGCTCCTGGGGTTCACTTGCGACTGATTCCACTGCGCTGACTGCTAAAGCCAGAGGCGCGGTCGCAATGATCGATGGTGATGCCAATGTGCGCATGTTTGCAGGTGATGCGACTAAATTATATCGCTATGCTGCGGGTACTTGGACAGATAAATCTAAATCAGGTGGTTATTCAAACGATACGCTAGATAATTGGAATTTCTTAAAGTTTGGGACGCAAGTGATTGCGACTAATTTTGCTGACAACATACAGATTGGGCCAATAGACGGGACAAGTGTATTTGCCGATCTTGGCGGAAGCCCTCCCAAAGCGCGTTTCATTACAGGCGTGCGCTCTTTTGTTGTTCTTGGCGATATTGCCTCGCATCCCACAAGAGTCCAATGGTCAGGGCAAAATAACGAAACATCTTGGGGAACGATCCCAGCTACGCAAGCTGATTTTCAAGATTTGGTCGGCAATGGCGGCAAAATCATGGCCGTGACTGGCGGCGATGTTGGCGTGATATTTCAAGAGCGCTCTATTTGGGAAATGCGTTATGAGGGGCCGCCGTTAGTTTGGTCTTTCAATGAAACCTCGGTTGGCATTGGGACGCCTTCCGAGGGATCTGTTGTGCGCTACGGAAACAGTGTGTTCTTCTTATCCGATTCTGGCTTTCAGCGCTATGACATTGGGAAAGGCACGACTCCTATAGGCGATCAAAAGGTCGACCGCTGGTTTTTGGATCGCGTAAATAAAGAAAGTTATTACACCATCTCAGCGGCGATTGATCCGGCCAACTCGAAGGTTGTCTGGTCGTACCCTAACGGCTCATCCGGTAACGATGAGCTGTTAATTTACGACTGGAAATCAGATCGTTGGGGTTACGCGGTTATTGATACTGAGATTATATTCGATGGTTTATCACCAGGTTACACGCTGGACGGATTAGATTCGGTCGGTGGTACGACTTACACGCTCGACAGCCTTCCTGCATCGTTAGATTCTGACTTATGGAAAGGCGGTGCAGCTGGTTTATATGGGTTCAGTACAGCCCATAAGTCAGGTGATTTTACTGGGACGGCGTTAACAGCACGCTTGGAATCTGAAGAAGTGGCAAGCGAAAACACCAATATTTTGACGTGCAATAACGTGCTGCCTTTGATTGAGGGTGGCAGCGCCGTTAATACCGTCTATGTGGCGACCAGAGCCAATCAAAATTCAGACATATCCTATTCGTCAGGTGTGACGGTAAACAGCGCCACAGGGCAACACAATTTTAGAAAGAGCGCACGTTATATGAGATTCAGAGTCGATATTGCTGGTGGGTTTGATCACGCGCTTGGTGTTCGCGCCAGCATTGCAGCGAAGGGGCTAAGATAATGTTATCCGTAAGTGATTTTGGCCTTATTGCTGGGAAACAAGGCCTTCCCGTTAATGAAAGTTTCTCATCCAACTCTGATTATATGGCCGCTTATAATCAAGGGGCAGCAGACTACAACAAAGTAAACGAGTACGACCTGAGTGAACTACAGGCTTATAGCACAGCTCAAGGCAAGGCTTTTAATTTAGGTAATCCGTTTCAGACAGATCCTGTCTTAGAAACCATAGTGCCTAATTTAATGTCCCACAAAGATTATGTGGCAGATACTCGTGAAGTCCAGGCGCAAAAAAATGAACTGCGGGCTGCTGGTTTTTCTGATCAACCATTGTGGAATTTACCGGATTATGTAGAAAACGCAGCATGGTACGTTAAACCGTCGCAATTTGACGCTAAAGAACTGCCTTACGACATGGTTGGGTTAGGCGCTACGAACTACGGCGTTGATTTAAACAACGTCACAGATCGCTATCAGGATATATGGGAAACCTATGGACAATATGCCGAAGGCGTAAAGCCCTGGTCAGAGAGTCCAAAACCTGAATCCGAAGCTAAAATGGGCGGCAATAAATCCATCTGGGAGGGCATGAAAGACTTTCTCGGTCCGCAAGGACAAACGTCGCGTGAACGCTATGGGCCAGAAGCTGCCGCAGCTTACGATAATTATTTAAAAACAGGCCAAATCACGGACGCTATGCCAGCGGGCATGGCGTTTGACGCTTTTGATTACGGCGGGCGTTACACAGGGCAAGAGTTTCAGAATAAGCCAGGCTCTATCTGGGACAAATTTATAGCGCCGATTGTAACTGTTGGCGCAACGCTCATAAATCCCTATTTCGGCATGGCAACCGCTGCCGCTATTGGGGCTGAACAAGGCAAAAGCCCTGGCGAAATCGCTCTTAATGCAGGTCAGGCATTTGTCGGCGGTGGTGGGTTAAACCCTAGTAGTGCTTTGTCACAAGGGTTGATCACAGCGGGCAACACGGCGGTGACTGGCTTCCGAACTGACTTTGATCCGTTGGCTATGGGTTTGACAGCTGGAGGAACTTATTTAGGTAATAAGCCTAATATTCCAAGCGTAGTGCCGGACAGCAACATCCCCACAGATTATTTTGATTTATCAAACACAGTGCCAGATCCGTTGTTTCCTGCAGGTGGCACAGCGTCTAATACTTTGTCCAACCTTACAAACCCTACAAACTTAGTTAATAACCCGTTCAGTAACGTGCCAGTCGGCAATAACTTGCTGTCAAATCAAGCTGTATCAAATGCCATTAACCCAAGTTTTCCCAGTCAGTCGCTGAATGTACCGACGACAAACATACCTACAAATTATTTTGATCTAGCTCAGAACTTTCCTGCTACTGATCCGCTATTTCCTCCTGGCGGGACGGCAGACGTTACGCTACAGAACTTAACAAATCCTGCTGGATTGCAAAATAACCCTTTCAGTTATGAAACGGTGCCTAATCAAACGACTGATGCGCTGTTTGGGGAAAGTCAATTTTCGGCTAATAACCCGTTTGGCTCCCTGCCAAATTACATGGGGTCAATTGATCCACAATTTGAATCACTTGGCGACACAGTGTCAGATCCATCTATTTTAGACAAAATTAAAGCCAATCCTTTAGACACTGCAAAACTAGCATTAAGCGCTGGTTCGCTAGTTACAGACGCTTTAGGCGGCAATGCAGATGCAGCGGCAACCGCATCAGGCAACCCTTACAGCGCTCCGAAAGCGCCAGCCGTGACAGGACGGCCTCGACAAGACTATTTGACAGGCTATACACCTATGCAAATGCAACCAATCAACTATCAATCTTTTTATAACCCTTACGCTAGGAGCTAATCATGGCTTTGCAATACGCCAATTATCAACCTAATTTAAACGCTTTAAACATGGGCGGCGCACCAGTGACCACGCCTGGCATGATCAATACCAGCGCAACATCATCTCCTTATTCTGGTCAGCGACCGTATTTAGATGAAAGTTTTGCGGAAGCGCGGAAACTTTACGAAACTGGCGGCCCTCAAGGTTTTGGTCAATCAACAGTTGCGGGCTTTGGCGACACAACCCGAGGCGCATTGAGCAACATACAAAATACCGCAATGGCAGGTAGCCCTAATATTGGTGTCGGTCAGAACTTACTCGGGCAAACATTGTCGGGCGATTTTTTAAATTCAAACCCTTATCTAGATCAAATGTACAACCAGGCGGCTGATAACGTCACGCGCAATTATCAAGAGGCTGTAGCTCCAGGTATCGGGGCAAGCGCAGATTCTAGGGGCCGCTATGGTTCTGGTTTGTATCAAAACATGATGGCTAATTCACAGCGCGAGCTAGGCGATTCCTTAGGACGATTAGCAACAAATGTATATGGTCAAAACTATGCGACTGAGCGTGGCCGACAAGATTCAGCAATGGGCAAGATCCCTGACATGGCAGGACTTAATTATTTTGACGCCAATCAAATGCTAGGCGTAGGTCAAATGCAAGATACACAAGCTCAAAATCAACTATCAGATCAATATAACCAGTACATGTTCGATCAAAATAGACCAGGCATGAATTTGAGTAATTACCAAAACGCAATCACGGGAAATTATGGCGGCACAACAACGGCCACTCAGCCGGAATACGGCAACAGCACAGCAGCCAACATAGGCTCTGGCATCGGCATAGCCTCTGGTTTGATGGATCTTTATTCCAACTATAAAGCGCTAGGATAAAACAATGGCAGAAATCAAAGACTATTCGGTCACAGCAGATGACAATAATGCTACGAGTCCAGCGGGAATGCCTGAGAACATGGCACCATCTGGCGTCAATAACTCATGGCGAGAATCGTTTGCTAGAGTCAAACGCTGGTATGAGGACATCAACGGCACAAAATCAACGACTGGATCAAGTAACGCTTATGTATTAGCGGCAGCTCGAACAGTGACCGCGTATGCCCAGGGCGATGCTTATTTGTTCAGAGCCAATCACGCCAACACTGGCGCGGCAACTTTAAATGTCGATTCAGTCGGTGCGGTGGCAATAGTCAACAATACGCAATCTGCATTAGCCGCTGGTCAGATACAAAGCGGTGGAATGTACCTGGTGGCTTACGATGCAAGCAATAGTAAGTTTCAATTGGTAGGTGCGTCGGCAACGTCTGCATCTGGCGATAATATTTTCATATTCAACGCATCTCCATCGGCTACGCTAGAAAATTCTACGGCAGAAGATACCGCTGGTGGACGCGAAAGCACGATCCAATGGAAAGGCTTACAGTCAGGCTCGGAAGAATCAACGCTGGTTAAGATCATCGGCTCGCACGATGGTTCGAGTGACGACCAAAAAGGCAAGCTCCAGATTTATACGAATGATGGGAGTGATGGCGATAGCCCGACTCTCCAGGTAACAATTGATAGTGCTGGATTATGCGCATTAGTTGGGGCCGCAACGATTGGTGGGTCATTGACCGTGACTGGTGTCACAACGCATGGTGGGAATGTAGTTTCAGACACCGATTCTACCGATGATCTTGGTACAACGAGTGTTCGCTGGGCTAATTTGTTTGTCGATGGTATTACCGCAACCGATCAGATCACAGCAACAGGATTCACGGGAACTTTAGATGGTATTTTAGGAAGCGGTGCAGCCGCAGCTGCCGCTGTAACTACGCTCGATACGAGTGGAGTTGTAAACTTAAATCTGACCACTGACTCATCGAGTTCGACTTCCGGCGCTTTAATCATCGACGGTGGTGTCGGTATCGCTAAAAAATTATTCGTCGGAACTGACGCTGATGTAGATGGTACGCTCAACGCTGATGCCATGACCCTGGACGGGACAGCCATTACGACAACGGCTACGTTATCTACAGGTATTAGTAATGGCAATGTCCCTGTATTTACTAGCGGCGTTGCAGATGATGATTTTTTGCGGGTTGCTGGTACTTCTATAGAAGGCAGGTCTGCCGCTGAAGTACTATCAGATATTGGCGGTCAGGCATCTTTAACCTTTGGTATATCTAATACAAACGCAGTCAAAATAGATAGCGCAAGTGTAGCTGATGACGAGTATGCAAGATTTACCGCTAACGGGTTAGAAAGCCGAAGTACAGCCGAAGTCCTGTCTGACATAGGAGCATCTGCTGTAGCAGGTTCTAGCTCAATAGTAACCACTGGAGCTTTAGACGCGGGCAGCATCAGTAGTAATTTTGGAACAATCAATAATGGCAGTTCAGCGATTACCACCACTGGAGTTATTACAGGCGGTTCGCTTGAAATTGATGGGGCAGGTTCTACAGCCACACTTTTGTTCACCAATGATGCGACAGCAGCGGCTGGTGGTGGTGGTCTTAACGTATCAATAGATAACAGTTTAAATGGTTACCTTAACAATGCTAAAGCTGGAGCTTTAAAATTTGGTACATCTAACGTGGAGCGTATGCGACTCCTTTCAGGCGGTAACTTAGGTATAGGAACAACTACTCCCGACAGCCAAGTAGAAGTATCTAGTGGCGCGGCAACAACCGCAAAAATTGCATCTACCGTATCAAATCAATATGCCGAATTAATTTTTGAAGATGGCAATGCTGGTTATGGCTTTCAGGTTAGGTCTGACGGAGCGGCAGGATTAGCAACAGGCTCTATGGTGATAAATGACAGGGATACAGGCACATTTCCTGTTGTAATAAATGAAGGAGCAGGAACTAACACATTTAAAATAGACTCTGCTGGTCGCATACAAGTTAACGGAACAGCCGTTGTTGACGTTGCGCGGATTAGTGTTAGTTTTAATAGCGCAAATAGTACAGGAGTGTCTTTAAAAGCTACTAATGCAAATGGCGGCACTATAATGAGGTATCAGAACTCTAGTGGTACTTCTGTTGGAGGAATCACTACAAATGGATCAACCACAGCTTTTGCGACTTCCTCTGATTATAGGCTGAAAGAAAATGTAGACTACACTTGGGATGCTACAGCAAGACTAAAACAACTCAAACCAGCAAGATTTAATTTTATTTCAGACGCATCAAATACTTTAGTTGATGGCTTTTTGGCTCACGAAGTATCAACCATTGTTCCCGAAGCAATCTCAGGTGAAAAAGATGCAACGACAACTCACAATAAAGTTGTATTAGATTCTAATGGAATTATTTTAGACGGTGGTGTAGAGCAATCTGATTGGACAGCAGGTAAATCATCAACAACCGATGCTGACGGAAACACCGTACCTGCAAAATATCCATCTGACTCAACGTGGGAAGCAAGTAAAGCAATGCCTGATTATCAAGGCATAGACCAAAGCAAGCTAGTCCCATTGTTAGTCAAAACAATACAAGAGTTAGAAGCTAGAATCACTGCACTGGAGGCAAGCTAATGGCATTATTAGATTTTGGACGATTGATGCGAGCTGCTGGACAAACCATCCAGGGCTTACCAGAAAACCGTGGTGTAATGGGTAGTCTTTCTCTGTTATCGGCCAATCAGCCAGGACAAAGAAATCCAGTCGATCAGCCAGGTTCATTTCTCAAAGGCATGTTGCAGGCCAACAGTCTGAAACAAAATCGCCTGGCGCTCGAAGAAGCTGAGAAAGAGAAAGCGCGGCAGGAGGCTATCCGTATACGGCGTGAACAAGCAAGGGCGTCTCTAATGGCTACGCTTAATCCACGAGATCAAATGATGCTTGGTGCTTTTGGCGATAATTCAGACGTTATAAAAAGCATTATAGCCAGTCAAAACCCACAGCCGCCAAAATATGAAAATGTAAAAATGGATAAACTTGGCAATGCTTATGGCGTCAATATTAATACTGGTCAATTTGAGCTTATCCCTACAGGCCGAACAATGGGGCAAGCGATGCCGATTAATGCCGGAGAAGTAGTGAATACAATGCCTGCTGGAAATAACGTAAGCGGTTCTGCAGCAGGTTTTGTAGCACAAGCACCTTTAACCGATGCTGAAATACGGCTGCAAAAGTTACAGATTCAAAATGAAGAAAATGAATTAAAAGATCGTCAAATTAGAATCGAGGCACAAAAAGAAAAAGAAACAATTGCAACTAAAACAAATGCTGCTAGTGCGCTTCGGACAATAGATGCGGTTAATGAAATACAAAACATTTTAGATAACAACCCTGAAAAAAATACGATGGATTTTGCTGGGCCAACTGGAAAATCGTCATTTTTTAGTTTTGTACGTGGAACGGACGCAAAAAATGTTGACGTTTTAATGAATACTATAGCCGCAGCTTTTGGTTTTAGCACACTAGCAGAAATGAGGGAAGCTTCACCAACAGGCGGCGCTTTGGGCGCTATTAACGAAAAAGAAATGGAGCTTTTGATTAACAGCGTTATTGCTTTAGATCAGGGAATGTCTCGCGATCTGTTCCAAAAACAACTCGGCAAAATTACAACGCATTTCACAAGTGTTCTTGATAAAACGCCAGACGAGATGTTACAAAATTTAGCTACTGGCCCAGCACAATCCACGCGAGCTGTACCAAATAAAACAGCGAGATACGGCTACACAATAATTCCGCTTAAGGATGAAAACGGTAACGACATCAGAATAATAAAAACAACTGATGATGGAGAAATTATTGCTAGTAATGGAGTAGCTTACCGATGATAACGCAAGAAAGAAAATTGTCTGCAGAAGAATTAGCGGCTTTAGGTATTGAAAACGCAACTTCTACTGCAACTCCTCCAGAAATGGCAACTGCACAAAGCGTTGCCAGCCCAGTAGGCGCGTTTGCTCGCAATTTACAAGACAAGTTGTTTTTCAATCGAGGCAATGAATTTTCTGCTGGCGTTCAGGCGTTGCCAGCGTTAATCCCTGGGGGCCAAAGTTTCTCGGACGCATATTCATCAAACATGGCTGGCTTAAACCAAGAGCAAGCTAATTTATACGCCAATAATCCTACTGCGGCGCAAGCGTCTGAAATAGCTGGCCTGTCAATACCCGCGTTTGGTCTTGGCGGCCTACTTAGCAAAGCGCCAATGGCGATTAGCATGGCTTCAGATATAGCGGCTAAAAAATTCATGCCGCGATTATTAAGCAATGCTATTGGTGGCGGTTCTATTGCAGCTGCTGAGTCAGTGCCTTTTGCTGTTGGTCGCTCTGAGTCTTTACAAGACATCCCTGGCAACGTCGCGCAGGACGCTACTACCGCCGCTCTATTTGGCGGTGCTGGTGGCGGAACAATCCCAGAAGTGTTTAGAGCAGGTGGGAATGTTCTTAAAAGTTTGCCGAAGGCAAAAGACATTGTGCCAGGGATAACAGGTAGCCCTTTATTTCCAGATCGACCATCTAGCAAAGTTGCTACACAATTAGGGCGTGCTTTTGAAGATGCAGGTGTGACGCCAGAGGAGGCGTTCCAAAGAAAAATTGCAATGGGGCCAACTTCAATGCTGGCTGACACATCAGAAGCGGCTCGCGGACAGTTACAGGCTTTGGTAAACAAGAAAGGAACAGCGAGGGATGCGGCAAAATCTATATTAAGAGATAGAAGCCGTAAGCAAGGAAAAAATTTATTAGCGCCTTTTGGTGAAGCCAACAGAGGCGAGACTTTAATAGAACTTGAGAAAATCCGCAAAGAACAATCAGGGCCGCTGTACGAACAGGCTTATAAGCAAGATATAGAGCATACGTCAGATTTAGAACAGCTTTATCAGGAATTAGAGCAAGTAAGTCCTGGTATATGGCAAAAAGCCAAAGTATCAGGCATTAACAATCTTCGAGCAAAAGGCGAAGATGTTACAAACATTGAGCAAAGCGCAAAAGGCACGTTAAGACCAGGTTTAAAAGGCTGGGACTTTGTAAAAAAAGAATTGTATGACATGGAAGATGCGGCACTAAAAGGGACAAATCCAAACACAACAGACGCCGACACTTACCGAACGCTTAGACATCGATTGACGGATTCTTTAGATAAGCAAAATGATTCGTACGCTAAAGCAAGAAAACTATATAGCGAAACTTCTAAATTTGGCGAAGGCGTTGATGAGTTTCATAAAAATTATTTAACAATGAAAAACTCTGATTTTCAAATAAAATGGAATAAGTTGTCGCCAGAAGATAAAAATATTGCATGGATTGGTATTAGAGAGAATATGTACGACAAAATTAAAGCAGGGCCAAGGACGGGAGATAAAACACGTCCATTTGATACAGACAATTTTATCGAAAAATTAGAATTGATGGTGGGGAAAGATAAAACCGCAAAGTTTATGGATCGGATAGATGATTCTTTTGAAGAACAAGCAACATTTGGAATTTTAAGTGGCTCTCCTAGTGCTAGAAACCTACAGCTCCAAGCAGATCAAGCCGCAATGAGCGTGGCTGATATGGCGGTAGATGCGGCAACAGGAAATAAACTTTCTTTAATATCTAAAGGGTTAAAAGCTCCAATCAATTATGTAAAAAATAATAGAGGTTTAACGAGAGAAGATGAGACAGAGTTAGCTAATATATTGATGGAACAAAACCCTGATAGATTAAGAAAATACATAGAAGAATTGCAAAGAAGGTCGCAAAAAACCAGCACTGGCGCACCAGGTTTGTTTTTAAATCCTGTTGTTGGGACTAGTTTGCTAGGGGCAAGCACTGGCACTGGCGCTAATTCATCATTATTGAGCAATCAACGATGAGTCTAGCCCCAGGATCGCTACTGGCCCAGATACGTCCAGCCAATACGACAGCGGCTGCCGGATTCACAGCCATTATCCAAACTGAAATCCTGAGAGTGGTTATCGCCAACACTACAGGCTCGGCTGCAACCTTTCGCCTATTTCATGACGTAGGCGGCTCGACCTATGACGAGTCCAACGCATTAGCCTGGGACGTCTCTATCGCCGCAGGTGCTATCAACGACGCTTTGCAAGCCTATGGCTCCGGCTCTGGGTTTACGTTGCTGCCAGGCGATACTATTGGTGTTCGTTCAAGCGTAAATAGTGCGCTGACATTTAACCTGTATGGGGTGGTAGCAAGTAGCCGATAATCTGCATGATAAAACTTGTAAAAATACGGTGAAATAGCGAGAAATAAGCAAATAATATCATGCAATTGAACGTAAGTGTTTGATTTATATGGCTTTGACTAGACCTTGCCAAGGTCGGGGTCGCGAGTTCGAGTCTCGTTTCCCGCTCCAGTAAGTCATTGATAAGTCTATGTTTTTAAAAGGCTTTTATCTACTCATACTTACTATTAGTAATCATTTATATACTGTAAGTATCTATTGCATGATACTTGCATGATATAATCGTTATTTCAGCCTCATGTTGTGAACTAAAGAGGCTCTTTTAACAGCATCATTTTTGCGGTCGTAAACCTTCATTATCTTTATGGAACTATGACCTGAAAAGTCTAACTTCACGCTGTCCGTGCCTTCAAAGTCTGATATTGATTTGGCTTTAATATCATGAAAAACCAAATGCAGCTCTTGCCCTTGTTTCAAGAACAATGGGTTCACGGCTTCCCTGGTCTTTTTCCAATCACGCTTGAAGCTACTAGGGGAGGGATGACGGCCATTCTTAAGAATTAAATGTCTGTCGAGCCTGGTCACCTTCTCAGCGGGGTTATAAACCTTTGCTATAGCTTCTTTTAAATTTGTCGTCCATTCCCTTAAAGAAAAAACTTCTTTCTTTTTTGTCTCTGATGCTTTGCTGTCTTTACACAAAAGACCGTCAGCAGTAATGTTCTTTATCTGAAGATTAAAAACATCCTCCAGGCGCAACGCGCAACAATACGAAAGCTCCATCATGGTTTGTATATAACCTGGAGCGGCAGAGTGCAAAGCTAAAAATTCATCGTCGCTAATATATCTGTCTCTAGGCCCGACTTTGTGCTTTTGGACAGCTTTAATGGGATTGTGATTACAAAAACCTTTCCGTAATCCAAAATCAAATATCTGGCTCATGATTCCACGTTCTTTATTGGCCTGATCTGCCGCGATGACCTTATCGCCATCTTCATCAATCACCACCTTTTTATATTGATCTAACTGATAACGAGTTCCCATATACAGCTGGACATCGAGCGTCCTTATCTCATTGGGATCTTTGTCGCCAAATGCAATCATAATCGGGGAGGTTTTGGTCTCAACACGCCGACGACGATAGACTGCCGTTGCGTCAGCTATTTTTTTTCTGGTTCGCTTGGCTTCTGATTTTGTATCAGCCATCCACATTTGCGCTAAATTCCAAAATGTCGACAATCCAGGCTCGTTCGCATCTAAAACTAAAGACTGGTAGCTGCGCCACACGTTTTCGATAGGTGCATCCAATGAACACAGCATTGTAATTTTTCGCGTGCCTTTTCCTTCATGGTAATATCTAGACCTGCCTACATAAACTCTCGGCGGCAAATTATCCGGTGTGTTCTTCCTTTTTTTACCCATCGCTAAACCTCCTCGGATTATTAGCAGACTCGACGTGGCCCCAGGTAACCTTCGGTTTGCCATACCTGTCTGCCACGAAATGAATGCCATCTTTCGATAGCTTAATACGTTGCTTAGTAGGCTGCTTATAGCCAGTGAGTTCAACTACTTCTTTATCAGATAAAAACATAATCATTCCTTATTCAAAAAAATCGCCATAACGAGAATAGTGTGCTGCTTGCATGATCAACACGCCTAGCAGCAAACCAATCAAAAATGGCAATCCATAATAATTCGCCAGGGACAATATCCCGAGCATGAAAACTGCAAATATTAGATTAGCCATTAGAACGGTATGTCGTCATTAAAAGGCTCATCCACAACGGCTACGCTGTCTTGTGTCGGCGCTGGTGCGTCTTTCTTCTGAAAGCTGAAGCGCAAGCTAGGGCCTTTAGGATTGTCGCCTTGGCGACGTTTCCAAGCGCTAATCCAATACTCAGCGTTGTCTATTTGGCCTTGTCCTGTGAAATCTGGATGCTTATCTGTTTCTTTCTTTTGGTTGGGCCAGATAGCTCCTCGATTGTTGTTGTCAAAATCACTCATTTTCTTAAATCCTCAATAACTGTAAAAGTAGTACCTTTCTTTTCAAAATCAGCCAGATTGATGTTTGGGTATTTTTTCAACAAAGCTGCTTTATCAAGTGAGCCTTTTCTGCTTTGCTCGCGAACGCGCAAGCTAAAGCCATCCCAGCCGCCAGAGCCGCCGAGTTCCGACATGAGTTTTTTCTTCGCTACGTCGAGCTTCTGACCAGCGCTTTGATGATCATCTTTTGCTTGAAAATACGAGTCTATCCACGGCTTTAAATCATCGGGAATCGGCTCAAAATCACGCAGCTCAGTTTCATTGCAGGACATGAGAGGCTCAAAGTCTTTCCAGGCTTGTTGTAGTTTCTGCTGCATCAAGCGATCTGGGAACACATCGATTAAGATCAGCTCCTCAGTTTCTGGATGTCGCAAAGCGTAGATACACTTATCTGCTCCGCTCACCATGAGTTGATGCTGCATTTGGTACTGATGTGGCAGACTCGGTCGACCAGCTAATGCGGCTTTTACTGTGGCATTCATTGATTGAGTCGTTTTGATCTCAAGAATGACATCGCCATCAAAGTTAATGCCGTCGAGTGACGCCAGGCACTTGCCCTGCACCATTACTGTCGGCATAAAACCAATCTCCAGTTCATCCTCAACTTGCTGTCGAATCAGAGGCTCGAGACGGTTGCCTTCCTTCATTGCATGGCTAACAAACGTCTTAACCATGCCACGTTTGCTCTGAGCGAGCTGGCGTGGATTTTTGGGGAAGTATGGGTTTACAGACATTACAGCCGGAGCCTCCGATGCACAAAAGTGATTCTTGCGCACATCGAGCCATTCCTGGCTGCCTTGCACTAAATCAAGCTGTTGCGCTTTCATTGGCTTTCTCCTCAAATCGTTTTATGACTTTTGCGTATTGGCATTTAGGCAACTTATCAAGAGTCTTAATTTTGTAGAAGCTTAAAACTTTTGATGTGTCGGTATCGGTAGCTTCAATTAGCTTTGATAAAGTGTTGGCTTCACTTTTAGTAATTGTTTCTGTGTTGCCCATTGCTACCTCGCCATCATCATCAGTTTCGCCAACAATATTAAGTATGGCTGCATAACTATAGCGCCTGGCATAGCTCATGGCCGAGCCGATACCCTGACAATCGTTTTTGGTAGGTGGCATCGGTAGCGTTGTTTCGATACTAGCGCCTGAGACATGGGCTAATACGGTTTTAAGCGCAAAGCGTCCATCAAGGTCGGTTGGCAGTTGCAGTATCGTTAGGCCATTGGCAGACAATGCGTCGACTGTTGCATCGTGCATGCTAGCTAGGCTGGCAAATTTGTTTTTGAAATGAGGGTTCATAGAGTCAAACTTAACTTTAGTGAACTCCGTTCGGGCTTTCGCCAGTGCTTTATAAAGCTCTGTGTTATCAATCATGCTACTAAGTCCTCCCAAACAGGATTCACATAAGGTTCATTAAAATCTCTATCTGCACACCAATCGTCGAATCGTTCTTCGATTTGGTCAGACAAGTAAACCGTCACGTTTTCCCGTGTGATGTTTTTCACAGCTTCGTAGTTTTCTTCACCTGGCGCAGATTGTGCTAAAAGCGACAAAGCCTCTAATAAACTGCCGCTTTTCTTCAGTACCATAGTCGAACACCAGTCTTGGTAGGTGATCGCCTCCCATTTCTCAGAATCATCTAGCTCATGCCACAAGAGCATTGCGAGATCCTGCTGAGTTTGTTCATCAACAAATTCCCAATAATGGAAATCATGGACAGCTTCTTTGATCGCCTGGTCTGCTTTTCCGTTTTGAATGATCATAAAATTACTCCCGCATAAAATGCTAAACTGTTGGTGGTGATAAGAATTGCCAATAAAAGGTAGCCAGGTCGCCGAGCTGCCTTATAACGTTTCAGGTTTGGCATAAATATAGTCGGTTGGTTTCGCATATTTTTTCTCCCAAAATGTATATTAAAAGTACCAACTGCGATCAAGTATTGATCAGTTAATATTAAAAGTATACACAAACATGCAAAAAAAAGACTGAAATCGTGAGAAATCAGCCGAAAGCTAGAAAAAAATGGCTAAATCAAGAGTTTCGCCACCGCCGCCAAGCTTTAATTAAATGCGTTTTTGCAGCGTCCAGATGATATGTAGCATTCTCATTAATAGGCAGAGCGCGATCTTTGTGAAAATCAATCAAGTTATCATACTCTCCTGGGCTTTCTTCAAAAGCTACTATCGCAATCACGCAAGTCAGCCCGTTTTTTCTAAAATAGAAACGTGATGCTTTGCATACACCAGCCACAGTTTGCCCGTTGGCATGCCTCCAAGATTTTTTAAAACAATTGTACATTCCAACGCCTTTTCGCACTCGGCCAAAATGATGCGCGGCATTCAGATTTTGCAACAAATCTTCGGGTGGAAGATCTACCGTTATGTCCATCACGGTTTTTTTAAGAACTAGGTCTTCATAGCTGTACCCCAATTTTTTACAGTACAAGTCGTTAACGTAGAGATAGGTTCCGTCTTTTGCTACGATTGAAATACCACACGGCAAATATTCAAGAATTGAATTAGCCAGATCGTCAACTTCAATTTCCTCATTCTCAAGTGCATCGGTTAGTTTCAGCTGAAACTGTTCGTAAGTTTCATTTCGAAAAAAATCTTTATCCATAGCATGTATTCTCCCCAGATTGCGTTACTTTGCGGGAATCATTGAAACCGCTTGCTCGAAAGCAGACGTGTCCACCGCAGAATCGCTCGTTTGATTTGTGTAAATGAAAACAGCCCAAGAGCTTAATTCTTGCACGGTCATATTGGCTCCAGATCGCTCGGCAACTTTTTCTAATTCAGAGATGATCTCTAAATAACGATCTTTGTCTATATCTTGAGCATTTAAGTTTAAGATTCGAGTCTCAACCTTAAAAAACTCAGCTAATTTATCAAGGTTAACATCACGTATTTCGTCAGTTTTCAACCAGCGTTGAAGCCCAGGCAAACTAATTCCAAAAGCGTTACAAAATTCTTTTTGTGAATGGTAACGATCCAAGATTAATTGACGTAGCATTTTTTTGTTTAGGCGAGCCATTTTTACTCCTAGCAGCTCTCACTGCAAATTGGCTGTTTGACATGGATAAGCATTAATACTTATACCTCGTAGAAAAACCATAAAGTATCAATGACATCTGATCAAGTACTTTTAGTAACTTTCACTTGCATTAGCGTTATTTTGTATATAAATTATTACTAATAGTATTAATAAGTGTTTTAAAAGTATGAATCATAGTCGCCTAGTCCAACAATCAATGACATCCAGCGGTTGCAAAACTTATACGGCCTTTGCCCAAGAAGTAGGAGTGACGCGCCAGGCTGTGATGATTTGGCTTAAAAACAATTATGTACCAGAAAAATCTCGAGGACTCGTTGCTAATGCAAGCAATGGGGTGGTCGAGGCTCGTTTTTTTACACCACTTTGGGAGAAGTGAAATGGAAGCACAACAAATAGGTCTTTTTGATGTCCCAGCGCCCTATCAACGCACCAGCACCACCAGTAAAGCAGCGGCAAAGAAAATTGAGCCTAAGGCCAAAAATCTGCGCATGCGGGTTTTTACCTTCATAAAAGAGTGTGGGCTGAGAGGCGCAACCAACAATGAAATAGCGGTTGGCACAGGCATATTGCTCGCAACCGTTTGCGCCAGGCGGAACGAATTATCAAAAGTTTACAGCATTCTTGATACAGGTCGTCGCCGTGAAGGTTCGTCTGTTTGGGTTGCTGTCTAAAACATCATCGTCAGGACTGGGCCGTCTATCTCAGAGCCGCGAATAACCGAGCGGTATAGCAAGAAAGGTTACTCGGATTGGCCAGCGTAAGAAGCTGGATAGTGTGGAAACTAGGCCCGATCCCTCCTAAGTCAGTCGCAAGCTGATGGAGATAAACATCGAGATAAAGAGTTTGCGATGTGGGGCGGGCGTTGTCTATGGGGATAAAGATGCAAGATCGAGAGAAGAGATTAAGAGCCAATTGGGTGTGGATGAAGCTGCATGAGATGTACGGTAACAGTTTTACCAAATCGTTTGGCTACCAAGCTTCAGATACTTGGGTGAATGGGCTGGCACTGCTGGACAAAAGCGAAGTCGTGGAAGGACTAAACAAACTACTGATCGACGGACATGTCTTTCCTCCCTCCCTCCCTGAATTTATTAAGTTGGGGAAGCGGGTAAAGAAGCCGACATATCACAACGTCATAGCTATTTCAGAGCGAAGAACGGAAGAAGAAAGAACGCATGGCCTCACGCAAATCAAAAACGTCCTGGCGAAAATTAAATAAGTATGTTTTGGAGAATGGCAAACATCGAATTGTTGCAGGGCGAACTCAAGATAGATGGAGTTATTTGGTTTATGAAAATGGCAAGATACTTAAAAACTTCTTTGATCTTACTGAAGCAAAGGAGTTCGTGAATGAGCTTACCTAACGAACATATGGTCGAGAAATGGCTAAATGACTTAGGTGAATCAGATCATGCCTATGCGGCCGCATGCGCAGAATTTACCGCTGCCAAAGAAGGCTTAAAGGTGGCAAAAGCTATTGCGATGCCGACCTCTGGCACTGTAGCCGAGCGTGAAAGACAAGCTCTTTTATCGCCTGAATACGATACAGCTGTTAAAAAATTAACCGCAGCGGAATACGAAAAAATATTGATCCACACACAAAGGGAGCAATGGATCATGGGTATCGATGTCTGGCGGTCAATCAATGCAAATCAGAGAAGATCATGATCAAACGAGACGCCTTAGACAATTGGTTTTCATTATGTGTAAGAGAGCGTGCGTATTGGACATGCGAGCGAACCAAGTTTATTAGCTTAGACGGCCAAGCGGCTGGCAAATCTCAGTCCCTGGAATGTTGCCATATCTATGGTCGTAGAAACAAAAATGTGCGTTGGAATGGCATGAATGCAGTTTCACTGACGCATTATGAACACCGATATTTTACTGAAAACCCAGCACAATTTATCCGATGGCTGAATGATTACCTGGGCGAAGAACACATGGAAATTTTAAGGGAGCGAGTCAATGACGTGCGCATCAAGTATTCAAAGGCCGAAAGAAAAGAAATCTCAAAACACTATCGACTTGAATTTAGGCGAATGCGAAAACTCAGAGACGAAGGGCAAACAGGCCGCATTGAGTTTCAGAATTACGACTAACTTTGACATTCCGAGGCAGAACATTGTTCGAACTTAGATTAAAAGTCATTGAAGACGGAGATATGGATGTCCTGGTACTTAAGGATGGTCGTTCTTGTGTACTCGAATGCCGAGCGATTGAGGCCGAAGAACTAGACGATGGTTTACATATTTATCCTGGCGAATGGGAGGAGATAGAAATTGCACAATGATTGGCTGTCTCAGTTATTAGATGAATGGGCTATCTGGTGGTCAAACGCAGAGCATGGCTCATACCCTAGCAGCACGGCCATCTGGCGGATATTACATTCCCCAGGGGACTCTGGTTTTGAAAGTTCGTTACCAAAAGGCGTTATCCCTCCGGCCGGATTGAACAAGATTAACCTGGCGATGAATGCTTTGTTGCATTCTGATTGCGGAGAAGCCGTAGCTGTCGTCCGATATTTGTACTTATATGGACGTGAACGGACTACCTACGATCTAAAACTTTCACAAACACGTTTCTACACACTCAAAGCCCAGGGTGAGGCGTGTCTTAAAGGATTTTTAAAGGCTGCATAATGTGGATATTGCCGAAGAATTACCCACTGTCATCTCACTATGTAGCGGATATGGTGGAATCGAGCGAGGACTTGAGCTTGCTGGATACAATCATCAGCTCATCGCTTTTTGTGAGATCGAAGCCTATGTCGGGAAGCTCACTCTTGAGAAAATGGAAAAGGGACAAATGGTTTCAGCGCCTTTGTGGACAGATCTTAAAACCTTCCCAGCACAGATCTTTCGAGACAAGGTTGATCTCTTACTTGCAGGCTATCCCTGCCAACCGTTTAGCCAAGCCGGTCGAAGGGGGGGGGAAGATGATCCACGGCACCTATGGCCCTACATCAAGGAACACATCAGAACAATTAGACCTGTTCGATGTTTCTTTGAGAACGTGCAAGGACACATCACGCTGGGACTCTCCACAGTCATCTCAGATCTGGAAGAATTGGGTTATCGCACAACGTGGGGAATATTCTCAGCGGAAGAAGTCGGCGCTCCGCATCAAAGAAAAAGAGTGTTTATCTTGGCCGACGCCGGAAGCGTGGACAATACAAAAATATTCTCTGCAAAAAGATGGGCAGAAAAAGACACAGAGATCGAAGAATTTAACATCGATGGCATTGAATGGGGAGCTTTCCCAGCCAGACCAGGACAAGACCAGCATGAATGGGAAGAACCAAGAGTCCTCTAACTGGCTGACACCTAGAGTCCTTGAGGTTGATGAAAGCTATGAAAATTATCAACAACGCATGGTTAATTCAAAAAATCCCAAAAACATAGGGAAAAAAAGACCGAGTAATTTAACTATGCAGGTAAAATTACAAGATAACTGGCCGACGCCCAGAGCCAGCAACCCTGGAAGTCGTCCAAACGGAAAAGGCGGCAAAATACTTGCCGAAGAGGTTCGAAAAATGGCAGAAAAGCGGTCTGGCAAATTAAATCCTGATTGGTGCGAGCAATTGATGGGGCTGCCTGTTGGCTGGACAAAAATAGACGATGCTGATGATCGCATTTCGCGATTGATGGCTATTGGCAATGGTGTGGTGCCACAAACTGCGGCATTAGCCTGGGAAACTCTGAGTGAAAAGATTAAACAATAAGAAGGAAATCACATGAATATTATTGAAATTTGTTTTGGAGCAGCCGTCGTTTACGGTTTGTATCGACTCTGGAAACAGCTGTCTAAGAAAGACGACATATTGCCTGAGATACCATTAAAAAAAGTGACACCGATCAAAAAGAAGACGGTACGCAAGAAAAAACAGTGAAACGAATAGCCTTTATTCTTTTTTGTTTTTGCTCTGTAGCGGCAGCTCAGACGAATACCATATCCTCGACTTTGGCATCGTCGACCACCATTGATCGCACTGTGTCCACCGCATCGGCTCCTAATATTATCAGTTCGATACAGGATACTTGCGCTGTGGGTGCCTCGGTGGGCGTGCAAGGAACTTTTCTGGGGTTTGCTGCAGCTAAGACCTTCGAAGATGAAAACTGCAAATTGATAAAGCTGTCACGTCAGCTGTACATGATGAACATGAAAGTTGCAGCGATTTCTGTCTTGTGTACTGATCCGACTGTCTTTAAAAGCATGCTGCATGCGGGGACGCCTTGTCCTTACCAGGGGCTTATCGGCGACGCTGCTAAAACTAAATGGGAAGAAAACCCACACGAGAGGCCAGATTGGAAAGAGTTGAGAAAGACAAAGCATTATGAAAATGGCCGATGGCAGCGTATCAACGGCGAAGTGAAATATGTTTACGACTAGCGTTTTACTTTTGCTTTCAAGCATTGTCTTGGCTGATGACAACGCGACTTGCACTAGCCTAGCGAATTGCAATGTTGAAACAATCACAACGCAAAGCACCAGCCCAGGTAAAACAGAAAATTTAGTGCCAGGCATATCGACTTGGAATACATCGGGTGATGCGACCTCGACGACAAATTTTCGTAGTTATTGCGTTACTGGCTCAAATTGCACAGGGTATCAGGGTGGCACGTTTTATAGTGACAAAATTAAACTTAACGACACCATGTCAATTGAAGAAATACAGGCTGGATTTACTCTCGATTATGGCGCGACCGTTCGCAGTCACAGCTCAAATGCGTCCATTCCGTTATGCGCTGATACAAATGGCGACTGCAAAGACAGTTTAACGATTGCTTTAGAATTATTTAATAACAACGAATCGGTCGAAAAATATACGCATGAATTTGTGTTGGACTACGCCGGATTGAAAAACTATGCGTTCAGCCAGGACATTGCGCCAAACACTTATGAAACGATTGATGCGTTGATGTCTCTGACCGGAAAGGACGATGGCTATGGCTCTGGCTTGTGGGGTCCGCAATTCAGCGATGCGTTTGTGATCAGCACATATACTCAAATTGAATACATCAGCTCAGAAATCTATCGGCTCATCGAAAATACGCTAATGGATTCTTACGTTTTAGATGTTACCAACAGTTTAGATGATCGATTGGCCCAGTTATCCACATTAGAAGAAGCTGAAGCCCTGCGCCTGGCAGAGATTGAAGCTGCAAGACTGGAAGCTGAAAGGCTAGAGCAAATGCGCCTGGCAGAAATTGAAAGATTAAGGCTGGTCGCCCTCGAAGAAGCACGGATAGAAGAAGAACGATTGGCAGCGGTGCAAGCGGTTGCTGATACTCAGGCAGTTGAACCCGAGGTAATTGAATTGCCAACGGTTGTGGAGATAGAGTCGCCATCGATTGTAAATTTTGACGACCAAACGGATGTGACTACTCAAGCGGTAATGGCCCAGGTCAGCACGCCAGTGGAGGTGCCAAGTGAAATGCCAACACTAGAGCTAGAGCCTGAGATTGAAATTGCGCCAATTGCGACGTTTGATGTAGAGGTTGAGGTGGAATTAACGGTAGAAAGTTTTGATGTTGAGCCGGAGCCAGTAGTCGAAAGCCAGCCAGAAGCGGAAAACACGCCAGTTGCAGCTGAAAATGAAGCGCCTGCAGCTCCTCAAACAGCATCCACGCCCAGCGAAAGCGAAAAGAAAGCACCAGAGACGTCCAAAAAAGTAGCTAATGAGCCTAAAACCAAGCCGAAACCCTCAAGACAAGAGATTGCAAAACAAGTGGCAACAGCAATCGTAGCTAAGCTGGCCGAGAGTTACACAACCTCCCAGGTGCAAAACGTCGCACTAGCCGCGATGACCTACGGTACAGATATATCAAGTTACAACAATCAGCTCGTCGACAATCCAACCTGGTATCAAGTAACTGAGTTGCCAGGCGGCACAAATTACGACCATCCTTATTCGAGGTTTTGGTTTGGTGAGGAAAACGAGCTTTATCTGAAGATGGAGGAGCAGCAATGGCAGAAATAGAATACAGCGGAATTAAGATAGGAGGCTCGAAGCTGCTATTGATTGTGCCGCTGGTTGGAACGATCGTTGGCGGTCTATGGGGAGGCTTTGAGCTTTATTCACGTTACCTTTCGATGGAAGAACAGATCTCAGCATATGTGGCACCAGATTTATCCGGCATTGAGGCGACAGTTGCGCTATTCAAGCAGGATAACGAAGCAACAAAAGAACTGGTGATTGATATGCGCAATTCGACCAGGGAAGACATAGCGACATTGTATAAAAATCTTGATAAACAGGATTTAAGGAATAGAGCAAACGTCGAATCAGTGCGCTCAATGATCACCGCCTTCGAGGGGCGACTGGCCGATAAGATGGCGCGATTAGATGATCAGATTGATGGGCTTGAGGAAAAATTAGATTTAAGAATCAAGCGAGCGCTTGAAAATCCGCTTAACAAATAAAGCATAGCTTGTCATCCCACTAAAATATCATGTTTTAGTAGGACGACATTGGGCAAAAAAAATGCTTGCTTTCCGTAATAAAAAGGGGAGAATAGCTCATAATTACGATTTATGACTAAAAAGCTGGCTTCGCGCTGGCTTTTTTTATGGGTGCGATTCATGGCTATCACCGAGAAAGATGCCAAATTAATTGCCCAGGCTATCTCGCAATCGCAAAACACATCAGAACATGCGCAACATCATCAATGGTTACGCGATGAGATTGAGCGCCAGGTTAAAAGAAACAAGCGCTGGGAAAGAGTCTGGCAATCGCTAATAGGCACTGCTGTGTTAGCCCTATTCTCAGGGTTAGCTGCTATTGGAGCATGGGTTTTAGAACGCAATGGACAATAGTAAATACTTTTCTAAGGCCGAGCTGCAGTGTAAATGCGGTTGTGAAGCGGCACCAATGGATGCTACGTTTTTATTTATGCTCGATGAATTGCGAGCGATTTTTGGCAAACCATTATTAGTGTCATCTGGCTATCGTTGCCCAGCACACAATAGTCGAGTCAGTTCGACAGGTGCTACGGGTCCGCATACGTCAGGTAAAGCAGTTGATTTAAGAGTTGACCGAGGCGCAGCCCACCAACTCCTTAAAATTGCGATGGACATGAATTTCAGCGGCATAGGTATTAACCAAAAAGGCAGTGGACGTTTCATACACCTGGATATATTGACTGAAGGCTTAAGACCTACGGTCTGGAGTTACTGATGTTTCAAGCATTGTTAGGCCCAGTTTTAGGAATTGCTAAAGGTTTCATGGAAACCAGAGCGGTAAAACAAAAACATAAGTTAGACCTAGAATCCGCACAAACCAACGCGCAAATAAAGAGATTAGAAAATGCAGCGCAGACTGTAGGCGATTACGATTTAGAGGCGTTAAAGCAAACCCAATACAGCTATAAAGATGAAGTTGCGATGGCGGTAGTTGTGGCCCCGTTTATTGGTTCTTTTTTACCCTGGACACAAGAATACGTAAAGCTAGGATGGATCCATTTAGCGGAACACAGCCCTAATTGGTATGGCCCATTATTTTGCGCAGTTATAGCAGCAAGCATGGGAATACGCTGGGCGGTGTCTACATTTGGTAAAAAATGAGATACCCACGACGAGTCCAGGTACAAGGCCAACGCGCCCTGGTAAACAATCCAAAAGAAGAACGAGAGCTGCTAGAAAAGATTAAAGCGGCAACCAACGATGATTCAAAGTTAGCAGAAAGCCTAGGTGATGAGTCTTTAGGCCTGTTGATACAAAGAAAAGCCAATCGCATTGATAACCGCTTATCAGGCCCATCAAAAGTAAGAGCCGAAGCCTGGACTAAAAGACTTCAGGATGACGATGAATTGTTTTTGTACTTGTAGGAGAACGTGATGCCGAAGGGAAAAGGAACATATGGCACGGTCAAAGGCCGCCCAACAGTTAAACCTAAGAAAAGAGTGGTCGTTCGCCAGGCACCAAAAAAACCTAAAGGAAGATACGCCTGATGGCTCTTACTGTTCGCCAGAAAAAAGCGTTAGCACGACACAAAGAACATCATACAGCCAAACACATGACTGAAATGCGCAAGTTGATGAGAGATGGTAAGACGTTCACGCAATCTCATAAGAGCGCAATGAAGAAAGTCGGCAAGTAATGGCTGAATATCAAGGTCGTAAGGTTGCGTTGAATAAGCCTCGAAGGATCCGCAAGGGTGAAGTCAGTTACGGTCGAAAGAAAAGTGAGGTTTATGTTAAGGATGCAGGGAAGGTTCGTCGTGTTACGTTTGGCGATCCGAATATGACAATCAAGAAAGACCAACCTGCACGCAGAAGTAACTTCAGGTCTAGGCATAACTGCGCAGACCCAGGGCCAAAGACTAAGGCAAGATACTGGAGCTGCAAAGCCTGGTGATGTTCCACGTTGATCAAAACAAATAATCCAGTTTATTCAAAAAGTTAAGACATTAAACAAATGGAAATTCAGCCAGCTAAGTCGAGAGGCGCACAGCCAGGGAATAAGAATTCAGTGAAAGAAAATCGAGAGTATCGAGCCGCGCTATTGCGCACAGTAAAGCAGTACGAGAAACGTGGTATCACTCGAGGTGATGCGTTACGAGCAGTGACTGAGAAATTACTAGAGCTTGCGTTAGATGGTGAACTGCCAGCAATTAAAGAAGTAGCAGATCGGGTGGATGGAAGGCCAGCACAAGCGATTCATGGCGAGGAAGGACAACCGCCAGTGATCACGTTTGAATGGAAAGACAATGGTTAGCTTCAGTCAGCCGCAACGGATCAATCCATACAACAACAATAGTCTGTCATCGCAAGGTGGCGACTATTTGCGCAGGGTGGCGCGTTCTGCACCTAAAGCAGATTTTAGAAAAGGCATTGGTCTTGGTGTTCCTTCAGCAATATTAGGTGCGCCAGGTGATTTGTCGCAGTTAGCAGCAAGCCTACCAGAGCAATCAATATTTGATTACGCTCAGATGCTGAATCTATTGCCGCCAGATAAAGAAAAGGTCAAAGGCTATTTAGAAGGACTTTTGAATCCTCAAATAAATGACCAAGAGGCTTACGATACAGGCAGCGGTTTAATAGCCGATCTGCTATCGCCAGCAGCGGTACTTAAGGGGCCGCAAACTGTTAAGCGTGCCATTGATTACGCTGCACCATTATCTCCAGCAGAAAAAATATCTAAAAAAATTACTGGGCTGTTGAAATCGGGCCGCGCTGATGAAGTAACTGATGAAATGCTTGCAAACGCTGATGCCCCTTATTTGTTAAAAAAATATGATTTGCCTATGGATGAAGAAAGTCGCATGGCTCGTGGTAGAGAAATGGGTTTTGATGTTGATAATCCTGTTTATCATGGCACCCATAGCAAAGATATAAAAGCGTTTGAGGACAAGCGCATCGGGGAAAGAGACGATGGGTTTTATGGCAGGGGCCATTATTTTACACCATACAGCGGAGAGGCTAGATATTACGGCCCGAATGTCGGCAAATATAATTTAAAAGAAAACTTTTTAGACTTAACAAATCGCGTTGGAGACAGCACTTTAGGAGATCCAGAGTATTTTAAATGGTGGGCTAATGAATTAGATAAAATTGATATGTTAGATGAGCCGACAACTAAAGGTTTGCAAACTATGCGTGAACTAGACAGATACGTTGATAAGAATCTTACGTATGTCAGGTTTGATAACGATGACGGAACGACAGGCTATCTGGCGCAAATCGTCGATCCAACAAAAAAACCTGACGTCTATAAAGGCAAAACTTACATTGACACTATAGACACCCATATAAAAACATATGCAGATCAACAGGCACCATTAACAAAAGCAGAAGCTAAACAAAGCGCAAAACGTCGTTTTATGAATGAAATGCAATTTAGATCTAACAATCCTTTTAAAGGTTTAGATGACATACTTTATTCTTTATCTGATTACATTAGGGTAGGTGGTAAAGGCGCGGCAGAATTAACTAAGAAAGCAAGTGAAGCTGGTTATGATGGGATAAAGGTCGGAGATGAAACGGTAATCTTCAAGCCTAAGAACATAAGATCGTCGAAATCACGTTTCGATCCCAGATTGCAGAGTTTAGATAACCTTAATGCAAGCGTCGTTATGCCAGCAATAAGTCCTGGCATTTTTACAGGCATATTGGCTGACAAACAAGTAACTTAATGACTGTCATACAGATCCCGTACAGCCCTCGACCATTACAACGCGAAGCACACAACAACGCAGCACGATTCAAGTTATTGGTATGTCATCGCCGCTTTGGTAAAACGGTATTTGCGGTCAATGAACTGATTAAAGCGGCTTGTACAAGCACGAAAGAGAATCCACGTTACGCTTACATTGCGCCTTTGTATCGCCA
>Ga0207896_1000027_pt1 | contig 36855 bp, 43 predicted proteins | sample LinPmetageLP36_FD_184049 | JGI IMG/M metagenome (GOLD analysis project Ga0207896, IMG submission 184049) | Marine viral communities from the Pacific Ocean - LP-36 (SPAdes) | ecosystem: Environmental > Aquatic > Marine > Oceanic | place: Pacific Ocean | collected 2010-06-15 | reverse complement strand
GCATGAAATCGGATTTGACGATGGTACAACTAATCCAACCACACCAATTAATGCCTTCATACAGTCTAGCCCTATAGATATAGGGGATGGCGAACAGTTTATGTTGCTCCGTAAGATGATACCTGATGTTGATTTTAAGAACTCGTCAGCAACTTTGCCTGATGTAAACATAACATTAGACGTTAAGAACGTGCCTGATGGTACATATTCTAATACACAGACAGATGCGTTTGTAAAAACACAAGCAGCCGCATTAAACGCAAGGACTGAGCAGTTGTTCTTTAGATTGCGTGGTAGGCAGATGAGATTTAAAATATCTTCAGATGATCTTGGTGTGACTTGGAGACTAGGTTCTCCACGCTTAGACATAAGACCTGATGGGAGGCGCTGATGTCCAGACGTTTATCCCGTCCGTATTTCCCTATACCCCCAGATCAGTATCAAAGAACGTACTTTAGTGAGGTTATTCGTGCGTTTTCTGTATTTTTAGAACAGATTCAAAATCCAGGTGACGTTAGGGCAACAGAGATAACTATCACCAATTTGCCCACAGATGACAGTGGACTTGAAACTGGGACTTTATTTCAGCATGATGGTTATGTTAGAGTACCTTTAATCCATTCTGCTTTTCTTCGTGGATCTCAAGGCACAGGAACAGTAGGAACAGTAACAGTGAGCACAACATGAGCGATGAACATATTATAGTAATAGGCGATGGTTCTAGATTTAGACCGTCAACATCTGTAGATAGGTTACAGTGCCATCACTGTAATAATGTGGTAGACACACCAGAAGAAGTTGCATCATATCCAGATGGAACTTGTCCTGACTGTGGAAAGTCTTGGACAGCAGAGACAAAACGGCATACTGCAATTACTGTGACGGCCCCCGAAGCAATCTCAGGAGAAGCCTAATGCAGGAGTATGAAACAATAACAATGCCCGATGCAGGTATCGGTTCGTTTCTTACTTCTAATATGGACGAAATAGATGACAACGAACTACTGTTTGGTAACGGCGGCGGCATCAACTCTATGAAAGAAGTTGCAGACCGCATGGCTGCAATGGGCAACGGCACGGACACTTATATTATTCATGCGTCTGAGAAAGAAATTATGTTGCCGCGAGAGGTTGCGGAAAGAAATCCTGAACTTGTTGGTCAAATAAAACAGGCTATTGCTTCAGAAGGCGCGGACCCCGAAGCTTATGTTGTGGGTTCTGCTAGTAACTCTATCAACCCGATGACGGGGCAGCGTGAGTTTTTATTTAAAAAATTAGTGGGAAAAATAAAAAACGTATTCAAGAAAGCTGCAAAGATTATTGTGCCTGTTGCTTTAAATTACTTTTTTCCGCATCTGGGGACAATTTATTCAGGAGCTATTGGCGCGGGTGTTGCCGGGTTAGTACAAGGTGAAAGTTTTGGAGATGCCTTAAAAAGTGCCGCTGTGGGAGGTCTTACCGCGGGTGTAATGTCTGGAGTTTCGGGTGGTTTAGAATCTTTTGGTACAGACCAAACGTTTGGTGAGGGTTTCATGACGGGTTTAAAAGGCGGTCTTCCGACCTCTTATAGTGGTTCTGGTTTACAAGGGGCCTTTCCAAACGCAAGTGATTTTACCCCACGACAAGCGGGCGACGCAATGTTTATGGGCACAGGATTTAGAGGAACAGACGACTATGCAAAGTTAATTAAAGACCAAATAGGAAAAACGCAAGCTCTGGCAAAACCCTTTGATTTAACCGCTGAGTATAATAAGAATGTCGCTAAAGGGATCCCTTCCCCAGAAGCTATGGATTTGGCTAAAAATACTCAAAATATTGCAAACACCACCGCAGCGGCAGGCGCAGGAGGTTCCTCCTTATTAAAAACAGCGGCTCAAATCGGCATACCCTCTTTACTGGCAGCAGGGTCAATGGGCGCGTTTGATCCAATCCCTGCAACAGAAATTACCGAAATAGCGGGTACTGATATTACGGATATGAGCGATCCCTCAAATCCTCTTGCGGATTCATTAAAGGTTGTTGAAGCAAATCCTGGAGACTATTTGATAGGTCAGCCCGGAAATCCAAACTATATAACACCCGCACAAGCAATATATTCAGGTCAACCTCTAACCACTGCTTCGTATTTACCTAGTCAAGGAACTTATAACCCAATAGTTCCCTCTGCAACGTATTCAAATCTTATTCCAACAGGTGCCGGAACTGCGCCAATAACGCCAAGCGGGTCTTCCTCAAATCCTGAAGTGGCGGAAGTGAAATTAGCGGGTTATGATCCAAAAGTCACAGGTATGCGCCCCGCACCTATTTATGGTGTAGATGCACAAGGTAATCCCATAATGTCGCCGTATGTAGATCCAATTATGCCCGCAAGGTTTGCTGCATCGGGGGGCGCGATGAACTTTCCGCGGCGCACGGGCCAAATAGAAGGTCCAGGAACAGGAACATCGGATGATATTCCTGCAATGTTATCGGATGGGGAATTTGTAATGACTGCACAAGCTGTTCAAAACGCAGGCGGCGGAAGCCGTGAGCAAGGTTTTAGGAAGATGTATGACATTATGCGGTCCTTTGAAGGAGGAGCGGTAGCATGACACAAACAGCAGACAATACAGCTTATCAAATAAGTAAACAAGATCCTAAAATTGAAGCTTACCGTTTAGGACTTTTAGATGATGTGCAAACTTTTATTAGCAATCAAGTTGCGGCAGGAATGCCCGCTCAAACAGCGTATCAAGTTGCAGGTTTAACGCCCGCAGAAACAGGAGCTATATCTGCCGCTCAATCTGGAATTGGTGCGTATCAACCGTTTCTATCAGCGGGCGAAGCGGCAATACAGGGTGGTCAAAATATTCTGACTCAGTCTGCTATGCCTTCACTTCAACAAGCTGAAGCAACTACGGGATCTACTCAGAATATAATTAACCAAGCAGCCCAACTTGCTGCGGCTCAACGGGCTGTACCTTATACTTATCAGCAAGCAGCGGCTCAAACCGCAGCGGGCATAGGTAGTTTTAATCCCTTTGAAGAACAGGTTGTTCAGAGATCATTAGGCGATATTGCACGGCAAAGAGACATTCAACAGCAAGCTATGAACGCACAGGCTGTGGGAGCAGGAGCTTTTGGTGGATCTAGGCAAGCTATTGCAAACCAAGAATTAAGTAGAAATGCTCTTGATCAAATGGGCAGAACTTCTGGTCAACTTAGGCAAGCAGGCTTTGATTCCGCTATGGCAAGGAGATTACAAGAAGCTCAATTATATGGTAATGTAGGACTTCAGTACGGACAACTTGGACAAGCCGACGTGTCTCAACTTGGTGATCTTGCAGGCAGACAGCTTGCGTTAGGTCAGGGCCTTGGCTCGTTAGCCGCGCAATATGGTAATTTTGGTAGCGGACTAGGTCAATTAGGGGTACAACAGGCAGGCATTGGTGAGATTGGTCAAAACATTAGACAGGCTCAAATCGGAACGGCTCTACAAGGAGGCAACATCCAACGCGGTATTGATCAGGCTGCACTTGATGCCACTAGATTGACTAATGTGCAGGCGCAACAGTATCCATATCAACAGTATGGTTTCTTGTCTGACATTTATGCGGGCGTACCAACTTCTCAATCTACTATAACGGCGTCATCTGCGCCACAAGTTTCACCTTTCCAAACCGCATTAGGGTTGGGTATATCAGGACTTAGCGCCGCTGCGGGCGCATCAAAAGCGGGGCTATTATAATGAATAAAGGTTTTCAGGCACTACCAGAGTACGTGCAAAGAAAGATCGACCCAGAGATGACTAAGAAATATATGGGCGGTGGAACCGTGATGCAACGTCCGTTGTTTCGTCAAGCGGGGGGTCCGGCTGAAGCTGACATGGCTCAAATGGCAGCAATGGGTCAACAGTTTTTGATGCCTCAAGCGCAACAGCCCATGGCTCCTCAACAGGTTGATCCTCAACAGGCGGCAATGGTGCAGGCGCAAGAGCAACATAACATGGAAGACGGTCAAAAGGTCGGTGAAATGTATGCCTCTGAGATGATGAGCAGACTGGATGGGGCAGAAGACCCAAAGGGCATGATCGACGCATTTAGAGGCAATGAAAAGCCCCTTGAAGCGCGGTACACGGAACTTGCAGGGTTTGTCGGGGAGGCTGATGCAAATAAAACACCAGAAAGTGTGTTAGCAATGGTGCAGCCCACTATAATGATGACGGAAGAGGGTGCGGTAGACAGCGGCATTGGTGAGCTAATGCAGGGGTTGGTCCAAAGTGTTGAGATGGAAGACGACAGTCAGATGGCTCAAGGGGTTGGCGAACTCATGGCAATGGGGGCGGGCAACACTCCACCCGTAAATTTTAATCAAGGTGGCGCAGTGCGCCATTACGCAGAGGCCGGACCTGTAATATCTGAAGCACAAAAAATGGCCCCTGATTTTCAAGCTTACTTTGAGGGGGCGTTTGACAAACAAGCGCGGGCCGCGGATCTTCAAGAGCAAAAAGAGATGACTCAAGCGCAGATGTTGTTTGACATTGCCGGAACAGCTTTGAATTTTGCAGGTAACACACAAGGCCGCTCTATTGCGGAACGCTTGGCTAATGCTGCATCTCAAACGCAGTTAACCGACAAGATTGGAACGCGGGCCGCGGGCATATTGAGTGCTAAACAGGCGCAGGCTGCGGAAGAACGTCAGATTCGCATGGCTGCAAGGCAGGGCGCTTTGGGTCAAGCTCAAACTAACAAAAAGGCGGCAGATGATTTAGAGTTAGCTACAGCAAGAAAATCTTCAACGGATCCAAGCTTTAGAAATGTTGTGGATTCAAAGGGTAAAGTAATAGGAACTTTTAATGTAAATAGCACTACAGGTTTAGAAAATTTTGAAAAAACATTAAAAGAAAACCCGGGCGCTAATGTTTTTAAGTTAGCAACGCAACCTGCACCGAGTGATTCAACGGATCCTGAATTTAAAAGAATAATATTCGATGGTAAAGATCTTGGTACTTTTAATGTAAATAACAAAGACGATTTAAAATTATTTAAAACGACCTTGGCGAATAATCCGGGGGCTTCAGCTTATAATTTAGGGACTCAACCTGCACCGAGTGATTCAACGGATCCTGAATTTAAAAGAATAATATTCGATGGTAAAGATCTTGGTACTTTTAATGTAAATAACAAAGACGATTTAAAATTATTTAAAACAACCTTGGCAGATAACCCGGGTGCTTCAGCTTATAATTTAGGGACTCAACCTGCTGATAACGATCCAACGCCTCCTGAATTTAAAAGAATAATATTCGATGGTAAAGATCTTGGTACTTTTAATGTAAATGACAAAGACGATTTAAAATTATTTAAAACGACCTTGGCAGATAATCCGGGTGCTTCAGCTTATAATTTAGGTACTAAATCTGATACAAAAGCAACTGATTTTACAACAATAAAACTTTATCCAAAAGACGGTAAAGGTGACTCACTCACCATTAATGTTAGAACTGAAGCAGATTACATAAAGTTGACAGAATTAACAGGTAAAGACGGAAAATACACAGCGTCTTCTGAAGCATACACAAATCGATTATCGGAAGACTCTGCACAGAAAGTAGCAGAACAAACTGTTAAAAGTTTAACTATTTATGATTCAACTGACGCTACCGCTTTACCAAAAACTTTTAATATAAATAATAAAAAACAACGTGATGAATATAATAGATTAATTGTAACAGGTAATTGGACAGATAGTCCAAAAGCTTATGACCTTAACTTGATGTCTAAACAGGAGCAAACTCAGTACGAAAGAAATCGTGCAGATGAGCAAACAGATATTGATGCGCAGGTAGCAAGAGATATTGAGGCAAGAGAACTTGAACTTGGTTATACGTTAAACAAAGAACAGAGAGAAAAAATTGAGTTTAATCGTCGCTTGGCGGTTGAAACAAATTTAAGAATTGAAGCAGAACAAAGAGCTAAAAAACTAGAGCTTTCAAGGGAAGAGAGAGCTAATGTAGAATACAGAGCACGTCTCGCGGTTCAAGAACAAATACAAGTTACACAAGAGTTAAGAGTTCTGGAACAAAAGGGCAATTACAAAATAATTGAAAAAGACGGTCAAGTTTTTGCAATTGATAACGCAACTCTTGAACAAACTTTAATTTTTGGAACAAAAGACATTCCTGAACCAGAATATAAAGAAATAACACTGCCCTCTGCGGATGGCTCGTTAGTAACAACAGTTGTCGATATTACGTCACCACAAGGTAAACAAGCTATTGCTCTTGTTAATCAGGTTTCTCTTGACGGTGGTCAGGCGAGTATGAGAAACATACCCACTGCAAATATAATACCTCGTGGTTTTTTCGTTCCAGATGAGGGCATCTTCACAAGTTATGATGGTGGAAAAACTTACGTCGATAATGATGGAGTTGCCAAAAATGTTCCCGGTGGCGCGTATGAAGTTTCAAATCAAATTGCATATGATGTTGCTAAAAAGGAAAAAGTTAAAGCAAATGCACTGCAACAATTAAAGGAAATGGATGCGGTTCTTGCTTCTGGGGTAACAGACGAAAATGGTAATTTTTTAAGTGCAAAAGATAGACTTGAAGTTATTGACGCTTATACGGAGGCTCGAAAGGGAACAGGTTTTTGGTCAAAAATTGCGGCTACAATTGATGCTATCGCGGGTGGTGTGCTTGCTCCAGAATATTTTGCTGAAACTTTTAAAGATACTCAAGAAGCTCGTAAATTTGTAAAAATGGTTCGAGTTCTTGGTAGGTCAGCATTAGCCGTATCGCCAAGATTTGCTGTTGCGGATTTGGAACAAGTTGCACAGTTGTTTCCAAATGAGGAGGCTTTGTTTACAAACCCTGTAACTGAAGCGAAAAAACTTCAAACGATTGCAGGTTATTTAGATCAACAAAAAGTTGTAATTTTAGAAAATCTAGCAGGAGATGTTCCTCTAGACAAAACTTTACAAGCTCAATTGCAACAGAAATTATTTGAAATTAATCGCTTACAAGAAATTTTAGGTCCTATAAATTCAATTGGCGCGTCCCAATCAAGTCAAGATGCTTTTAATGAGGCAGTCGGTTTGATTGGTGGGGGAGTAAAACCGGGGGTTAAAAAGTAATGGCAGAAGAATACGAAACCTTACCTTACGCGGAGTATGACAAAGAAACCTTTGATAAAATCATGTCAGTATTTGGTGACGACACAGGACTATTTGCCGAAAATTTATCTAAAAGTTTAGGACAACAGTTTGATCAACCCGATATGTTAACCTACGAGGGGCTACGAGAGGGCACCGCTCCTGTTTTTAATTTACTAGGAGAAAAGTATCAAAATTTAGCTCCTGCTCAAAGAAAATTAAACAATGATCAAATTATTACATTGTTTGCAAGAGATATGGAAGGAAATCCAATAGATGCGGGAACTTTTCTTGAGGGAGTAAAAAGAGAAGCTTTACCTACAGCGGGTTCAATACCCGCTTTTATGTTGGGCTATAAAGCAGGTAATGTAGCAGTTTCTGGGGTTCCTCCGATTACCCCTTGGACGGCAGGTATTCGTTTTGGTGTACCGATAATTACGGGAACTTTAGCCTCTATCGGTGGTTACGACATGGGAGAAAGAATTACAGAGCAAATAATGGGAGAAGAGCCTCCCATGCTTCCGGGTCAAACTGCATCTTATGAAGCAGGAAAGACGGCTACGTCCGCGGTGGGTTGGTTGGCGTTACCGTTTGCAGTTCCTAAACAATTAAATTTTGGAGTAGAGGCGGCTCAAAATGCTTTAATTAAAGCTCGTGGACAAAATATAGGTCCGTTTGCACCAAATAAAAGCCTTAAAACAGCACAATTTCTAGAACGGACTGTAGGTAAACTAGGAGAAACTGCAACTAAAGCCCCCATTCCATTTTTAGCTTATGAAACACTTTCGGGATTAGGACAAACAGGTGGTGCATACGTGGCTGAAAGTGGGGCACCTGGAAAAGCTTTACCAAGACTGACGGCAGAATTTGGATTAGGGTTAGGCGTTCCTGTAGCTGCCGATTTAATTGTTAACAAATTAAGACTTGCAGTTAGCGGAGGTAGATCAGCTTTTAAAGCTGTAAGGGAAGGACGCGCAACAGATGCCTTAAATTTTTTAAGCGATGCTAGACAGCAGCAAGTTATAAATTACGTTTTAGATACGATTGATGAGGCCGGAGAAGATCCAAATGAAATAATTAAAAGATTAGGGTCTAACGAATTTTCAGATATTCTTATCGATGAATCTGGAAATCCTATTGAATTGACTGCTGCACTTAAATCAGGATCTCCGGCACTTTTAGCCCTTGAAAAGTCTCTTGAAAACTTAACAACTGGAGTTGGAAAAGAAAGAGCTTCTGCAAATCTATCTGCTACAAGAGCTTTGCGAAATACAATAACAGCTTTGTATGCTATGGGCGGTTCTGACTCAATTCAAGCTGCCTCTGAACTTTCGCAGGCTACCTTCAGCGCAAATCTTGAAAAAGAATTAGCAGGTGCTTGGGGTCAAGTATTTGAAGCTTATGAAGCGATTGGTGCTCCGGCGGCAAGACAAGCTCAACTGAGCACGAATTTATTTAAAATTCTAGAAACAAGACTTTCTGGTGCTAGGGGAAATGAAAAACGTCTTTGGAAGTCAGTGCCTAAAGGTTTTACAGTAAATTCCTTTATTGATGAGGACGGAAACGTAACGGATACGCCACAATTTATTTCTTGGATGGAAAATAATCTTTATGAAACTGAGGAAGCCGTCGAGGAAATATATCCAAATCTTAAGCCTCTTTTAAAATTTATTGACCGTAAGAAAAAAGAATTAGGGCTTGCTCCCTCGGACGGGGGTGACGGCACACGGCCTTCAATGAGTAAAGAACTTGAAAAAGCTTATAAAATTTATCAAAAATCAGAAGATCAATTTATTGGAACTGATAGTGAGCGTGTTCTTAGAAACGTAAATGAAAAAGTAGAACTTTTAGATGATGTTAACGATAAAATTAAATTTTTAAGAAATCAGGCTGCTTCTTTAAAAGATAGAGCAAAAAATAAAGAATTTGATGATAATGTTGAAATTCGTAAATTAGCCACAGCTTATGACAGACTTGCAAATTTAGAGCTTTTGAAATCAAGAGAAACACCCGCAGGTCTTGACGTTGATGTTGAATTAAAAGATTTAACTGCAACTGAAATTTATGACATGTACAGTATTGCGTTGTCAAAAGGTAAAGAACTAAACGCACAGGGCAAAACTAATTCGGCACGTTTAGCGTATGGTTTTGCACAAGCTCTTATGCGTGACTTAGATAACTTTGATACAGCAAATGTAGAATATAACATGGCTCGTTCTTACACTCGTGCTTTGAATGATGCCTTTACTCGTTCCTTTGTGGGAGATGTTTTACAGGAAACAAAAACAGGTGCTCTAAAAGTAGCTCCTGAAATGATTGGGAATGATATTTTTACCGCCGACGCCGGATATTTGAGACTAAAGCAATTGGACCAAGTAGGACAATTTGAACTTACTCAAGCTTTGACTACTTTATCTGCTTCTGCGGGCACCCCTGATTTAAGACGTACTCTTGATCGTGCAATTAATTATGCTGTAAGCGAGGACACGGGATTAGTAGATACTGCTCGTTTAAATAAATGGTTAAAAAATAATCGCAAAAGTTTATCAAAATATCCAGGAGTTTTAAAAAATGTTGAAAAAGCTGTCGAAACAACGACAACCATTCGCGGCACCACAGAAAATATTTTAAGAAACATACGTGCGACAGCGTTTGATCCCAAGACAGGCGAGGTAAACGTAAAAGCTTTAAATAAATGGATGAACAAACCTGAAAACCAAGACATTTTAAGTGCTATGCCTGCTTTAAAAGCAGACTTAGAAGACGTTGATCGCGCAAGGATACTTCTAGATGACGGACTTGCAAAACAAAGAAAAGACATAGCGGAGTTGAAATCTCAAGTTTCTTTTATGGATCTTTTGCCCGGAACAACGGAAAATCCGGCAACAGCCGCGGCTAAAGCTTTATCCAATGCACAGAAATTGCCTGTTCAATCATGGGATAATTTACTTGAGGTGGTAAAAAAGGCACCTGATACGTGGACTACTCCTGACGGAGTCAATCACACAAAAGAAGATGCTTTAAAGGGTTTGCAATCAGCATTTATTGAAGCAGCAATGGTAAGATCAGGAGGCACAAGTCAAACTTTTAGCGCACGAGAATTTTTTGATACTATTTTTGCACCGCATAGAAATTCTGAAAACAAAATTAGTTTATCAGATTGGATGCTAAAAAACGAAGTTATGGGTAAAAAGGAAATGAACCGTTTAAAAACTTTTGCAACAGAGCTTGTAAAAATGGAAACTTTTGTAGCCTCTGGAGATTTAGGGTTTGAAGAATTAGCTGAAACCGTCGGTCCAATGATGGATTTTTATTTAAGAATATCTGGTTCACAAGCGGGTGCGGTGGCTTCACAAACAATTGGTGGGGGCGGTGGAGATTTGATCGCTCGCGGTGCGGGTTCAAAAGCTTTTAGACAAGCTTATGCTAAAATATTTTCGGGCATCCCAGAGGCTTTGAAAATGGATGTTATGACACAAATGTTCAAAGACCCGGACTTTCTAGCGGAAATGTTGAAGAAAGGTAGAAAAGAAGCAGATATAAGAGGAAATGCGACCAGAATTTTAAAATTTTTAACAGACAAAGGTTTAACAAAAACAGTCACTGGATCTGGCAATGTTATAAGACGTATGTTACCTCCTGTGGTAAGAGAATCACAAGAATTTATGCTAGACCAAACTCCTCCTATAAATGAAGAGGAAGAATCCCAAGTCATCCCAAGTGTTCCCGCCACTAACCAAAGAGCATCCCTAATACCACCGACGGTAACTCCCACCAACCGTCCGGCGGTGCAGCCTAGACAGGTCGCGGCCCAAGCGCCAGTTGTCCCAAACAATGTTTCGCAGCCCGCGACCCAGTCTAGGTATGCCGCCTTATTTCCAAATGACTCGATTTCGAGTATGATTAGAAACAAAGAAGGAATAGGAAGCCTGATATGATGAGAAGTGATATGCCCAAACAAATTATGGCTTACCGCAATGGCGGGGGCATTCCTTCTTTAGCCACGGTTCCAATGGAAACAACAATGGCGGGCCAACCACACAGGCTTGCCTATGTTAATCCGATTGAAGAAGAGATGATGAAGCAAATGGGAGGGGCAGGTATTCCTGGTCCAGGAGGTATTCCAAGTTATTTCTTACACAATGCTGCCGCTCGTGAAAAAATTAAAAACTTTTTTACAGGCGGCTCTGACAAAACCTCCGATGACAAAATCGCAGAAAAAAATGAGTCTGACAGCGATACGGAAAGGCCGGGTTTTGTAAACAGTATTTTGATGGGTATTGGTGCTAAAGATAAAACTCCGGGATATTATGCAGCTACAGCGGATACTATTGCAAGAACGCAAGGCTCTTCAGCGGCGGATAATTATGTTTCTGGCTTGTATGAGGACCTTCCAAATCAGGGGAGTCTAATTGCACAGAACACTTTTGACGCTATCAACGCAGCAAGTGACACAATCACGTCTTCTGGAGCGACCTTTGATAATGCTCAATCAACTGGTGGCGGAGATAGTGGTGGTTCCAGTGCAGCTACAACAACTGCGGTAGCGGATACTACTGCGGATACTGCTGCTGACACCACTGCGGATACTACCGCTGACACCACTGCGGATACTACAACCCCTTTTCTTTTAAATGATGATCAATTAAACGCACAATCAGATTACTTAACTAGGGTTTCTACCGCACAAGCCGAATATACTCCCGCACAAATGGAAGATTTTGCAATTCGTCAAGGTTTAAGTCAGGGATATAAAATTAAACCCACCGTTTCTGAATTTATGTCAATAACAGGTGCGGATGAAGAGTTAGCAACGGCTTTAATACAAAATAATGTAGGGAATTATGATCTTAGAGATTGGTCAAAGATTATGTCTACCGACAATCCCTTAGAGGCGGCATCTGCTGCAACAGCGGCACTTTATATGACACCGGGATTATACGGCGCGGGTCAGACAATTGGTACAGGGCAAATGTTTGATGCCGTCGATAATGTAATTGGTGAAACAGATCAATTATATGCTTATACAACCCCTAATCCTCAATTCGATCAATATGGAGTTGGTAATGTAGGAATTGGTATTAAGACGCCCGATGGAGTTCAATTAACACAATTAGGACCTTTAAGTGCCCCTAATTTTGCTTCAAACTTAGCCAGATTTGGTTATGGCGCAGAAGATGTTTCTGAATTATTACCAAGTATACAAGATTATTATTCTCAAAACTTTACCTATACTCCTGATTATCAACAATCTGCGGGAGTAAATGTCCAATACTCTCAAGACTCCCAAGATCTATATAATCAGTATTATGGAGATCAATTTCCTTTATTTGGGACCGATAGTGCGGGTAATGCGGTTTATAACAGAAACCTTCTTTACAATAGCCCAGAAGATCCTTTTGGATATCTCTCTAATATTCAATCTAACTTACCCTCCACAACAACAGGTGCCTTAGATTTTGGTCAGGGCTTTTTATATCAATCAACTCCGGGATATTTTGGGCAGTCTGCCTTAAACATTGTAGATCAAGATGCGTTAGATCAACAAAATGCAGCGGCTGCTAATTTGGCAACCCAACAAGCTGCGGCGGCAGAAGCTGAAAAGTATTCTTCAGGACAACCTGCAATTACAGGAACCGCGGCTCCAAACACAGGAATGCAAACATATTCTGCCTTGGTCCCCTCTACAGCCACCTCTACCGCAGGCATAGCGGGACTTCCAAGCACCAACACCGCTGCTGCTAATCCTTACGCCTTTACTGCGTATACACCCGGAACTTACAATCCTGTAGTCAACCCTCTTGTACTTCCACCTTTAGGATAGAGAATGTCTGAAGCTTACAAAAAATCTATGCAACATCAGGAAGACCGTAAGCGTGAAATAATGCGGTTAGCATTAAAGGATATGTTTGATAAGGGTATAGAAAGAGGGGACGATCAATCAGTCATTGACTCCAACCTAAGTTCTTTAAAACGTATACTTGAAAACCAGTATGGTATTCCTTTTAGCATGTATATGGGCGGACCTGTAGAGGGCATAGCGTCCTTGAGCGATACGGCTCGTGACATGTACCGCGGCCCACGGGGCATCGGCGCTTATCAACAGTTTACCGAAGGCGGGGGAGCTAAAAGCCCTGAAATGCAAGAAGGCCTAGAGGACATGATTAGAATGGGTTTAGGGAGTTCAAAAAGTTTAGCGAGAGAAGGTAAAGAAGCTTTTTCCGAAGGAGAGTATGAAAGAGCCGCCTCGAAATACCTTATGAGCATTCTTGGAAAATTTCCAATTACAAAAGAATTTTATTCTGGATTGGGTTCCATTTTACAGCGAAGTGACACTCCTACCGATGCTTTAAAAAATATTATCTATGATGAAGAAGGTCGGTTTCTTGGTGCTTCGCGTGATTTTATAAAAAGTAAAGTAAAGGGCTACGCCGAAGGCGGTGAAGTCAACGTTAATTTAAGACCTCTAGATCTTCCCGTTGATGGACGTATGTCATACACTCAAACAGATGAAGGTGGAATGTTTGATAGTGAAATTAGAAAAACATTTGAGGGTGGCCTTGGCTCATTAACTCCTTCTTTTGATTACTCTACTCAAAACCGTTCTCGAAACACGGGTGACGTAGTTATAGACGAAGAGGGCAAACAAATAGGGTTTGCGTTAGAGGGTGAGTTGTTCTTAAAACCTCAAAGTGAGGACAAGGTTCGCGGTGCTTTTGAAATAGAGAAGTCTCGCACCGACACTAATTTTTCTTTGCCAGAAGGCGATCTTGTAGAAACCAGAGACGGTCTTTTAAAACGTTTTAACCTTGGCATGGATTTAGGTAAGTTTGGAATAGATTTAAATAGAACGGAAGGTTCTGGAAGAGAACCTGTTAATGAAGGTTCTGCTACAATCCGCGTTGGTGAAAACGGTATAATTAGATACAGCGACTCTAACCGGGGAAAACCCAATATTGAGTTTAATTTCAGCAAGGAGTTTTCTCAAGGCGGTGCAGTCACTGCGAGAGATAAAGTAGAAATTGAATCTTTCCGAAATGCCGTAATGATGACAGAGAGCAACGGAGATCCCAATGCTGTTAGTCCAGACGGAGCGATAGGCTTGATGCAGATTATGCTTCCCACGGCCCGCGATCCCGGATTTGGTGTTGAAACCGCTTTTGAGATTGCGGAAAGATTAGGGTTTGTAGTTAATGACACATCTGACGAAACATTAAAACGTCTGTTATTTTTACCCGATGTTAATATTGAGTTTGGTAATCAATATTTGGATGCCATGTTAGGTCAATATTCTGAGGTAGATGATGCTTTGCGGGCGTACAATGCGGGTAAGGGTAATGTTGATAAGTTTATTGCGTCAGGAAGAAATCTTAATTTGCTGACTGACGAAGCTGTGCAATATCCTATAAAAGTGACTGCGGCCCTTCAAGGGTTCAATCCAAAAGACATGAACCAAATGGAAATGTTTAAGCAGTCCCCCGAAACAGCCGTGTCTTTAATGCAAGATTATCCTGCTCCTCCTGTGGAAAACAGAATGTATGCTGCTCCTCCCGCAAGACCAGATGTACCCCCTACCTTCTTCTCAAGCGTTGCACCGCAGCAACGGGCTGTAGAGGGTATCGAAACAATACAGCCTGCGGTTCCTGGGGTTATAAGAGGACAACCTAAGAAGATGTATCAGGAGCCAGAGGGTATCGCTACGTTAACCACTGCCTTGCGTCCTCGCCCAAGACCTTCTCAGCTAAATTAATTTTACTACGCAACGCCTGAAGTATCTTCTCGTCTATTGTCTTAGGCGATATCAGATCAATGTAAGTTACAGGATGGTGTTGCCCAATCCGATGCGCACGGTCCTCCGACTGTAGCCGTATCTCCAAGTCATAACTATTACTATAATATATAACCGTGGTGGCCTCTGTCAGGGTAATGCCATACCCGCCCGTCTTGGGTTGACCCACAAAGAAGCGTAGCGGGCTATCCTTGTTTTGAAAGCTCTCGACAATAGCTTGCCGTTGATCTTGTGGTGTCTCACCGTAATAAAGTGCCACCGCCTCGACGCCAAAGCGGTGGCGCAGGGCTGAAGCTATCTGTTGAATATCGTGGGTATACGATGCCCAAATGATTGCTTTTCCCTGTAGCTCGTCTGTAATGTCCAAGAGTTCATTCAGACGGTTGTTCTTTAATGTGCGGATCTCTCCAACGTCAGGAGTAAAATGCCCGCAGCAAATCTGTTGTAATCTCATAATCTGTGTCAGAACGCTTGCAGTTGTAGCAAGCTCTCCGTTATCCAGTTCAGCCAAAGCAAGCTTACGCATCTGCTCATAAACTTTGCTTTGTTCCTCCGTAAGCGGAACCAACCGCTTCATGTATATCTTCTGAGGTAAATCCAAACATTCTTCTTTTAGAATACGTTTAGAAAACAAGTCTAGCTTTTCTGATAGCTCATCAAGCCTACGATAGCCCGTTATCTCCTGAAAGCTTTTAGCTCCCATGACACGCTTCTGCACCATTGCGTAGCGGTTCTGAAAAGCAAAGTAGCTATTAAAACCCAAAGCCTTTTCTGCCAGAAAGTTGCACTGACTGAATAAATCCATAGGACTTTTAGTGACAGGGGAGCCTGTAAGTATGCGACGATACTTGGCGTACTTGGTCAAGACCATGAGGTTCTTGGTCCGCGAAGCCTTGCGGTTTTTTATAGTTGTGCTTTCGTCAACCACCATAAAGTTATCTGGGTTTTGAACTAAAAACCGCCCCGCGGTTTGTGCGCCGCGAGGCGTTGAAAAAGCTTCTACGTTCATCACAAAGAACTTAATCCCGTCGAACGGCTCCATTATATGCTCTTCCAATTCTGCCATATAAGTCTTGGTTGTTTTTGGCTCCCAACGCAATACCCTTTTATTTATATGATCCGGGAAGTGTACAGGTATCTCTCCTTGTACCCAGTTATCATACACGCCCTTTGGCGCAATAATCAGAGCCGAATCTATTTCGCCCTGTTCAAATAGTACACCGATGTTATCTACAACGACTTTTGATTTCCCTGTACCCATCTCCATAAAGAGTGCATAGTACTCCTTATCCCAAGATTCCTGTAGCGTGGTTAACTGGTGATCGAATGGTTTTGTTTTAAATTCGTATTTCTTCATGCTCTACCTCTTGACTATAGGAATTTATAAGAGTATATGAAAATATGTCAAGACCCCAAAAAGGTCTTTAACAACGAACCACGAACCGCGAAGGAGACTAAATGTCGGACGAACTAGTAAGACAAATGGAACAAGACTTTGAGGAAAAGTTTGCTTCCAAATTAGAAAAGGCAGACGGAGGCGCATTAAAGACAGTCGCTGAGTTAGCCCGAATAATCAAAACAAAAGAGATAGAAGTAGCAGATCTTGAACGTCAGTTCAAAGATTCAAAGAAAGAATTGCTGCGTCTAACCGATGAGGAGTTGCCTGCGTCTATGGCAGAAATGGGGCTTGCCTCGTTTACCTTGGACGACGGCTCTACCATTGACGTAAAGCCCACGTACGGTGCATCCATACTGGTTGCTAACCGGGAGAAGGCATACGATTGGCTAAGAGATCATGGGTATGATGACATTATAAAGAATAATGTGGCTGTATCTTTTGGTCGGGGGGAAGATGATATGGCGGGAGCATTTAAGTCTCTTGCTGAGAAAGAAGGGTACTCTGCGCAACAGGATACTAGTATTCACTCTCAAACACTAAGAGCTTTTGTCCGCGAAAGAATTGAAGCGGGCGATGAATTTCCAATGGATTTATTTGGTGCCTATGTAGGGCAACGTGCAGTTATTAAAGGAGCAAAAAATGGGTAAAGCTGTAACTAAAGTAAACAAGTCAGAAATGGCTGAATTTGATCCGTCTATGTTTGAGGCGGATGCGGGAACTGGTATCAATGATATGAGCCAAGAGGATCTGGCACTGCCGTTTCTCAAGATCTTATCTGGTCTGGATCCACTACTTGATGAACTTGAGGACGCTAGACGCGGTGATTTATATAACACGGTGTCGGGTCAGGTTTATACAGGAAAGACGGGTATCCGTGTAATACCTTGCGCTTATCAAAGGCGATTTATTCAATGGGCACCGCGAGGCTCTGGATCAGGAGCGCCTCTAGCTATATTTGATACGCAACAAGCATGTCCTCCTGTAAAAAGGAGTGATGACGATAATAAGGATTATGTCGTAAATGGAGACGGTTCTTATATCGAAGAAACGCATCAACACTTTGTCGTTATAGTAAGCGAAGACGGTTCTGCTGAAACCGCGTTGATTGCAATGAAGTCCACTGCCCTCAAGAAAAGTCGGAAGTGGAATAGTATGATGTCATCGGTTCAAATGCAAGGAACAAACGGTCCATTTACGCCGCCTCGCTTTAGCCAAGTATATCATCTTAAAACTGTTCAAGAAGAGAACAGTAAAGGATCGTGGCATAATTGGGAGATGAGCCGCGAAGGACCTGTCACTGAGGGTGGTTTGTACGCTCGCGCAAAAGCTTTCTTTGAAAGTATTACCACTGGTGACGTAGTCGTGAAACACCAAGACGATAATGCTGCGCCCGCAAAAGGCGACGATATACCGTTTTAGTTTCACAGGGCGACTCTAATACTCCTATTTTAGGGTCGCCCACCTTTTGAGGTAAACCATGTCAGTAGAAAAATTCTCAGCCATTTTTGATGGCTTACAAGAAGCATATGGTACTTACAAAGTAGAGAAGAAGCAGTCCAACGGTAAGAATACAGGCAAAGCGGCAATAGTTCGCGAACCACGGACCAAGAAACTCTGGGAGGGCCACCTGTCTGGTAAAGGCAGTTCAGTCGGCATCATTCCCATCAATGCTGAAAACAAATGTAAGTGGGGTTGTGTCGATGTAGACCAATACCCATTAGACCATAAACTTCTGATAGAAAAAATCAGGCGTTTGAAATTACCTTTGGTCGTGTGTCGATCAAAGTCAGGCGGAGCACACTGCTTTCTCTTTTCATCCGAATGGGTTGAAGCAAGAGATATGCAGAAGTCACTGCAAAGTGTTTCATCGGCACTTGGCTATGGGGACAGTGAAATCTTTCCCAAGCAAGTAAAGCTGCATCTGGATAGAGGCGACGTAGGGAACTTCCTTAACTTGCCCTATTACAACGCAGAGGAGGGCCTACGGTACGCCTTTCTGGATGACGGGACCTCTGCAAGCCTAGAAGAGTTTATCGAACTGTACGAGGCGCACAAACAGACGCCAGAACAGATCACAAAAATACAGGTTGAAAGCTCTGCGGATATTGGAGACTTTAACGGTGGACCTCCGTGCCTGAAAATCTTAGCAAAGATGAAAATATCAGAGGGTGGTCGCAACAACGGGCTGTTTAACGTCGGTGTGTTCTTACGCAAAGCTTTCCCCGACAGTTGGGAAAACGAAATACTAAAGTACAACATGGAGTATTTTGAACCGCCGCTACCTCTGAACGAAGTCAACGTCGTAGCCAAACAGGTTCAGCGCAAGGACTATGCTTATAAATGCAATGACGCGCCGATAAATGCACACTGTAACAAAGACCTTTGCCGCACCATGCAGTTTGGAATAGGTGCAGCGGTTGCGGGTGTGCCGATTGCAAATCTAAGGAAATACAACTCCTCCCCGCCCGTCTGGTTTCTAGATGTAAACGGAGAGCCTTTAGAATTAGATACCGAAGCTCTAATGAGCCAACCCGCCTTTCAAAAGTCGTGTATGGAACAACTCAATATAATGCCACGGTCTGTAGCAAAACAGCAATGGGAGGCTCGCATCGGTGCGCTGCTCACGGAGATGAAAGAAAACGAAAGTGCGATTGTCGAAGTAGCACAAGACGCCAGTATCAGCGGTCAGTTCTATGACTATCTTGAGGAGTTCTGTTCTTATCTACAAAACGCCCAAGACAAAGAAGAGATCCTGTTACGCAAGCCTTGGACAGACGACGAGTCGAAGTTAACATATTTTAGACTGAAAGACTTTGAGGCGTTCTTACGCAAGAATAAGTTCTTTGAGTTCAAATCCCACAAGGTAGCGCAACGGCTACGAGACATAAACGGCGAGTCCACGGTCCTCAAGATCAAGGGTCGATCCGTCAGGGTATGGCATATACCTTCTTATGAAAGTGGCGATATGGAAATAGATCCACCAAAATTTGGAAACGAGGCACCATTTTGATAGACGAGTTTAAAAGGACGAGAAACAGAGAAATCGTCCGCATGATAGATGAGCAGCATATGACAGCAACTGCGGTAGCTAGGTGGTTTAACATCTCCAAGCAGCGCGTGTCACAGATATATAACAGGGAAAAGAATAATGTTCAGAATATTCGGACCACCGGGAACGGGAAAAACCACGACTCTGCTTAATATGGTGGACAAGGCTCTTGAAGAGGGCACTCCACCTTTGAGTATTGCGTTCTTGGCGTTTACTCGTAAAGCAGCCACTGAGGCCAAAGAGCGGGCAGCGGCACGGTTCAAGCTAGATCCAAAGAAGGATTTGTTTTACTTCAGGACTTTGCACAGTCTAGCCCTGACGTTGTCTGACATAAAGCCCGAACAGATCATGCAGCCTGAGAATTACAAAGAGTTAAGCTTGGCTATCGGCATTAACCTTGTATCAGGGAGCGTATCCATAGACGATGATATATCCGACGTACTCAATAAGCATGACCCGATCATCAGCCTGATTAACTTAGCCCGTATAAAAAAGAATGATCTGCGGGATGAATACAACCATAGCTCCTTAGAGGACGATTGGAATACAGTAAACTTTGTTGCCAAGAGCCTACACGAATACAAAACCGCTTTAGGTCTGTATGATTTTACGGACATGCTGCAAAGCTTTGTGGATGACGGGCACCGCTTCTGTCCCCCGTTTGATCTATGCTTTTTAGATGAGGCTCAAGACTTATCCCCATTACAGTGGGACATAGCCCACCTGATAGAGCAAAAGACCAACCGAATGTATTGCGCGGGAGACGATGACCAAGCCATCTACCGTTGGGCGGGGGCAGATGTAGATCACTTCATAAAACTCGACGGCCCCTCAGAAACCTTATCAAAGTCCTATAGAATACCCTCTGTCGTGCATGGCATAGCAGAACGTATCTCTAATCGAATAAAAAACAGATACCCAAAGAAATATGAGCCAAGAATTGAAACAGGGAAATACGCTAGAATAACAGATGTAAATGAGTTGGACATGTCTAAAGACAGTTGGCTTGTACTAGCGCAAGCGGGATATCAACTACAGCCCGTGTCTGCCGATCTACGATCAAACGGATACCTGTTTAACTATCGCGGCTCACGGTCCATTGGCGAAAAGATAAGTGACGCCGTCAACGGGTGGACAGACCTGCAAAAAGGTAAAATAATTACAGGGAAGACAGCCCGAAACATCTACAGCTTTATGTCCGTAGGTAAACGAATTACTCGTGGATTTAAAAAGCTACCCGCACTTGAAGATAATGATATGGTGAGCTTGGCTGAGTTACAGATCCACCACGGGTTGGCAGTCGAGGAAGAAATGATTTGGTCCGAAGCCTTGGATAAAATACCCGATAAAGATAGAGCCTACCTTACATCTTTGCTGCGACGCGGAGAAAAGTTCAATGGCATCCCCCGTATAACAGTGTCCACGATCCACGGATCGAAGGGCGGAGAGGCCGACAATGTCGTGCTTTACACAGATTTATCTACAGCCGCAGACGCAGCGATGCAGATAAACCCAGACGATATGCACAGAGTTTTTTATGTGGGCGTAACCCGAACTCGTAAAAACTTGTATATCGTAGAACCAGAAGATGCACACAGGAGTTATGACTTATGATTTTATGGAATTACAAATGCGAGTGCGGATACAAATGGACTTGTTGGTGGGATAAATATTCTAAAGACATGTGCACAAAATGTAATATGTTTGTTGATCCAGAGGAGAAGCTTCAATGAAATGTTGGCACTGTAAAACTGAACTAATATGGGGAGGAGATCACGACTGCGAAGATTCTGAGGAATATGTAATGGAAACAAACCTCAGTTGCCCGCACTGTAACTCTTTCTACCTAGTATACTACCCAGAGGAAAAAAATAATGAAACGTGATGAAATATTGAGGCAAGCAGAAACATTAATTAACGGTGACCGTGCGCAAGATTACGGCGACGCTAAAGAAAACTTTCAAGACATAGCCGATCTCTGGTCGGTCTTTTTAAAAACAGAGATAACAGTAGAGCAAGTATCGGTCTGTATGATCTTAATGAAGTGTGCTCGACTGATGAAGTCTAACCACATGGACGGTTGGGTTGATATCTGTGGGTATGCTGCGCTTGGCGGAGAAAAGTAATGCCCCTACAAATGCACATGTTCGCCCCAAAAAGCGAGTGGGTTCCTCCGCATGATTTACCCGATCTAACGGATGCCAAACGGATTGCCATAGATGTGGAAACGAGAGATCCGCATATAAAATCAAACGGACCAGGATGGGCAACTGGAGACGGAGAAGTTGTTGGCTATGCAGTAGCCACCGACACATGGTCAGGATACATACCCATTCGCCACAATGGCGGCGGTAATCTAGACGAGAAGATCGTCAACCGTTGGCTCAAGAAAGTATTCGAATGCCCCGCTGATAAGATCATGCACAATGCTCAATACGATGCGGGTTGGATCAGACGTATGGGTTTTGATCTCAAGGGTAAGATATGTGACACCATGCTGATCGGATCTCTGCTAGACGAAAACAGGTTCAGCTACAGCCTAAACGCTCTAGCCTTTGACTATCTGGATAAAACCAAGTCAGAGAAACTACTTAATGAGGCGGCACAAGCCTTTGGTCTGGACCCGAAGTCAGAGATGTACAAGATGCCCGCCATGTTTGTCGGCCCCTACGCACAAGCAGATGCAGAGATTACTCTGGAGTTATACAGCTTCTTTCAAAGCAAAATGATTACTGAAGGCGTGTCGGATATCGTGGACTTAGAGACCAGACTACTGCCATGCCTGATCGATATGACTTGGCGTGGCGTTCGTGTGGATTTGGACAAAGCAGAGAGATTACGGGACGAGTTACTCAAACGCGAGAAGGCTGTTCTGCAAAACATTAAAAAGCTTACAGGAATGAATGTGGAAATCTGGGCGGCGCAGTCTATAGCAAAGGCTTTTGATAAGCTAGAATTAACTTATCCACGGACTGAAAAAGATGCCCCGTCGTTTACAAAGTCGTATCTATCGGACCACGTACATGAACTGCCCAAGCTAATCGTTGAAGCTCGAAACCTCAACAAGACCTCTGGCACGTTTATCAATACAATACTCAAGCACTGTAGATCCGATGGTCGGATACACTCGCACATTAACCAGATTAGGTCGGACGATGGCGGTACGGTTTCAGGGCGAATCTCCATGAACAACCCCAACCTTCAGCAAATCCCCGCCCGTGACCCAGAGTTAGGGCCAATGATCCGCGGTTTGTTCTTGCCGGAAGAAGGGGACCAGTGGGCCGCAATAGATTTCTCGCAACAGGAACCACGGATCTTGGTTCACTATGCACATGTATTTGGCAAGAATAGAAATAGCCCGCTACGCGGTGCAGAAGAGTTTGTGGACATGTATAACTCAGATCCAAAAACTGACTTCCACACAATGGTTGCAGAGATGGCTCAAATCCCTCGTAAACAAGCCAAGACCATCAACCTTGGTATGATGTACGGCATGGGCGTGGCGAAACTAGCCGATCAGCTTGGCATTGAGACAGACGAGGCCAAAGACATAATCAAGCAGTATCACTCGCGTGTTCCGTTTGTGAAGGGTTTGATGAACGGCGTGATGAACAGGCTGAATGAGAAGGACAGCAACGGTGAGTTACGCTCCTTACTTGGACGCAAGTGCCGTTTCCCGCTTTGGGAGCCAGATGGTTTTGCTATGAACAAAGCTTTGCGGTTTGCAGATGCCGTCAAAACATATGGTGATACCGTCAGGTTAAAGAGGGCTTACACCTACAAGGCATTGAACCGCCTGATACAAGCTTCAGCCGCCGATATGACCAAAAAAGCCATGGTGGATCTGTATGAAAGCGGTCATTTACCCCTTATCCAAATACACGATGAGATAGCTATGTCGGTAAAAAATGTCGCAGAAGCCAAAAATATTGCCAAGATCATGGAAAATGCGCTACCATTAAGTGTACCCAACTTGTGTGACGTGGAGATAGGTCCAAGTTGGGGATCTGCTCAATAGGCTTCACAGCTTCTGTCTCCCAACTGCCGCGGTTAGCTCCATTACCGCGGCTTTTTTCTTGCAACTTCCCATAACATCTTATATGTTCCTACATAATCAGAGGGGATTTGTTATGGATACTGAAAAATGGAAGAGTGTTTTGGTTCCGATAGAGATATATCAGGAGATCAAAACAATTTCTAAGGCTGAAGGGCGTACAATTAGTGGTCAATTGCGATTAATGTTTGAAATATACAAAAAACATCGTGAAGTCGCTTGACATGTCCCATAAACTCGCTTATGGATTGGACACCTCATAAAAAATGATTAGGCCTCAAACTTCGGTTTGGGGCTTTTTCATTTATACATTTTAACATAGAATGATATTATGAAAACAGAACATCACGAAGATTTTACTTTAAGTTATAATCTTACTGACGACATCATAAAAGAATTATCGGGCAAAGAGTTTTCAACGGGAGCCGTGATTAGCGGAGCGTTGACCGCGGTTCTTTATAGATTGATGCTTGGATCCGAAGACCCGCAAACAGTCTATGGAACGATTGCGGGCGCAATGGGACACGCCGCAATGCGGATGGAAATAGGCGAAGAAATATTCAAAGATGGCCCCAGTGATGAATTTCATTAAATAATTTTATTAACTAGGGGTTGACATACTCCCATACAGTTGCTAGATACCAAGAACGGCAACTTATGAGGAGTATCAAATGCCAAACCATTGTTATCAACAAGTCCACATTCGCGGACCACGGGAAATCGTCAAAGAGATTTACGAACACCTTGAACTAGCAAACCCTGTGTTCTGTCAGTTAATCAAACCCATGCCTTTTGATACGTTTGTCAAACCTAGAATTAAATTACCATCTCATCACCCGCTTAACATTGGAACAGATGGTCTGGCTCAATGTTCTACTCCCGCATGGTACGATTGGCGGTGCGATAACTGGGGTACTAAGTGGGACGTATGTAACGTCGAAATAATGGATGAGGGATTTACAGACATTGGCAACCCTCTTGAAGATGATTGCGAGGGAGAGTTTGCTTTTAACTGTTGGACAGCGTGGTCACCACCGATTCCGGTTTGGAGCCATCTCGTTGAGCTAGGTATCAAAGTAGATGCCGACTACCAAGACGAGGGCGGCATGTTTGAAGGTCGGTACGTCAACGGTGATGACGAGTGTTGGGAACCAATCGAAGAGGGGGACGATGAAGATGCCTGAACTTGAAGGGTGGTTTGAAACAGAGAACGGAATTGAGCCGTTCCTCATCGAAGCTTCATCTCTATTAAAAGCAATTCTAGAAATGATCGATCACAACGAAGACTTTGGACACACGGACATGGAAACCACTTGGGACGGCGAAGACGTAACTAAGCAAGTGTGTGATCTGGCAGAACGTATTTATTTTTCAAGGAAGGGCAAAGAATGCACAAAGTAGATCCAATCCAGATTATGTTGAGCGATATCTTTGATAAGGTGTTTTACAACAGAGAGCCCAGCCACAAGGTTTGCGAAGACTGCGACGGAGTTGGATGGGTTGAGGCGGAGATTGCTCGACCACAAGGCTTTGACAGAGACGTAGGGTATTTGGATACCAGACGTGTGGAGTGTGAAGAGTGCGGCGGCACTGGATTATTGGAGGATGAAGATGAGTAGCAAGAGAAAAGGCATGACCTCCTACATTCGAGATCTTGTGCTTATGTGGCGAGGAGCAAATCGAGAGTTTAATTTAGAGTTTCCTATAGATCATAATCACTCTTCAGACCTTGCAAACGTCATAGCTCGAAACATGCAGTTTTTTGATTGCTCCATCATATTCGATTACGTTTTTGACAATGTTGAAGAAATGTATCCAGATGAAGACGTGCCGCCATCTACCGATGCAGTATTGCCCGCTGACAATGTAGGGCTTTATGTGGACAGTTCTGGGGTAAATTATGAACTGTTCTTTTATTGCATTCCCGTGTTAGGCGGCGCTGATTCAAATGATGAAGAATACTATCGACGCCATTATAATATTTACAGTGTTGCAGAATTTGATCGCGATAACTTTATAGTCGGGGAATATATGCTTGTGCCTCATCACGTCGGGCAAGTATGTGTTGCTTTAAACGGAGACTGTGTTTTTGATCACGGACTTGATTATATAAAAATGTCGGGAGCAGAAAAGGACGTTATGGACAAAGGCCTGAGAATAGTTTGCGGTATGCTGCAAACCATTAATACGCCTCGACTAGTTGTGCCGACCCGACAAAAGGTACACCAGTTCCACAAAGACAAACTTAAAAAGTCTTTGGGTAATTTTATACCTGACGCATGGAACATCGTCACATGGAATGTAGACGAACCCGTTAAATCAAAAGAACACGAAGAAGGGACAGGCGCTCGTTTGCCGCTACACTTCCGTCGCGGTTATTCACGGAAAGCTGAAAAACATTGGACAGCGGCGTACTGGAGCACCATCCGCAACCGTTACGAACAATATATTCACGGATACGAAGCGGGACACCCCGCATTCGGTGTCAAAAAGAATTATCACCTACCACGAAAGGACGTATAATGATCGACGATAGAATTTGTATTTATTATGTGGCTGACCGCGTTCAAGAGATTCGGGATGGCGAAGCTAAAGCTGACGAGTTTTTGCGAGAACTCAACCATAATATAGGCGTCAATGCCCGCATAAAACGCAACGACCCTGACGCATTTGTGGCAGACTTACCGCCAATAGATCCGCCAAGGAAAAAGGGGAGAAAGAAACAATGATAAAATACTTCACGTTCATGGTGCTCAGTTACTTTGTCCAAGGTGAACAAGTAACCCATAATATCGTCTTTCCAAGCTATGACGCCTGTAGCTACTCCAAAGACGCAATGTACAATATCATGGAAAAACACCACGATACCGTTATGATAAGTTGTAAAGGCACTCAGGTTGCCTCCAATAAATTAATCAAACCAAGGGAACGACCATGAAAGACAGAACGAACGAAAGATGGACAGAAGCCCAAAAAGAATGGATGGGCTATAAACGGCGAATGGCTGTATTCGATAAAGAGAATGTAAGCCTGTCCAAACCCCCTTGGGAAAAAGAAGCCTTGGATGAGGAGAAAGACCATAATGGGTGACGAAACACTAAGTCCCGCACATAAATTCGAATACAGATTTCTTAAACAGCAAGTCGATAACCTCGAAACCGAACGCTATCGATACGACGCTCGACCCAACATAGAGCGGGACTTAAACCAAGCCCGCAACGAACTTAAAGAATTTGTCAGAAAGCTACGAACCAATGGAATACAAATATGAACGACGACCCGCGCCTTACAGACGTTACCGAAGAAGTGAAGAAATTACAGAAATCCTACGACGATATTATCTGGGAAAATGGCCTCAACGATACAAGACTTATAGACCTTGGGTCGCGGCTCACGGAGCTTAAACAAAAACTCAAAAATGGCGAACTGTTCGATCCGAAGTTTTAAACATTTGAATATATGAATACTTGAATATGAGTGTTGCATTTAAGCAACGGTTTAGGTTGAAATCAGCTTTTTTTGCAAGTTGACGTAAGGTCAACCTTTACAATATCGCATACATTCCTATACTTAAAGTAAGCCAAAAGGTAATTCTCTTTTTGGACTTACGCTATTTGACATCGTTAATCCTCAAACCCGACTAGGGCCACCGCCCGATTATGTCAGATTAATTTTATGAGGAAATCTTAAATGACTAAAATTATTTTTGAACCATCTTATGACGTTGATGAATTTGACAAAAAAAATCCAGAAGAAATCGAATATCATTTCTTAGGAAGTAATCTGTACGAATGGAAAACAGATGTTAATTTCAACAAAGTTTTTAAATGGATGGCAAAGCAAGACCATTCTTTTGCTATCTACTTTGTTCCCCGACATGCACGAGCTTCATATGAAATTCAATATGGAAGACCCGTGGGCGTCGATGCTCATTACCTCGGCATGTATCATAAGGAACATAAAAATGTATAAAGTAAATCATTGGATAAACGTACCCGTTGATATTGAGGCTTTCGAAGCATCCAAAGATGTTTTGGAAGAAACAATCAAACTACTAGAAGAGCGCAACTTAGGTTGCGCTCAAGAACCTCAACGAATGTGGGCGCTGAAAGGTATGCTGTACTTTACGAGAGATCTAATTGATCCGCATACAAGCTATGAGAATTTAAAATAAACCACGCCTCGCGGGCCACGGTCCGCGGGGTTTTTCTTATTAAAGTTACGTTATATATATATAGATCTGAAAATAAAAAAAAATATTTTTTGTTAAAAATAGGCGTAACCCGTGTAACCGTGTAACTTGGGCCTTCAAACCCCTTCTTTATATAGTAGATATGCGGTTACATAAGTGGTTACACCATGACAAACGGTGGTGTACCCTAGACAGCTTAAATCAAGATTTGCGTTATAAGGGGCTAAATTGTTTTTTTATTTTTTTTATTTTTTTCTGGTATATATATAAAAGTTACGTTTATAAGAAATTTATAGCGAAATAGTTTTGGTCGGGGATATGTCAAAACAAGAACCAGTAATACCAAGAGGTTTGGTAATCCGGCAAAAGAAAAAGCCTACTGCCAAAAAGTACAATAAACAAAATCCTGATGAGCTTAGAGGTCGAAAGCGTGTGAATGAAAATTCGCCGCTCACAAGGATGCAAGAGATCTTTGTAAAGGAACTTGTGGCAAACGACGGAACTATCACTGGCATGGAAGCTGCTGAGCGGGCAGGCTATTCTAAAAAGTCTGCTCCCGTTCGAGCCAGTCAAATGACCAACCCGTATATCAGTCCACACGTTTGCAAAGCGATTAGAGAATTTCGAGATGAGCTTGATGCTAAGTTTGGAGTTACTTATCAACGGCACGTTAGAGATCTACAAAAGATTCGAGATGTTGCTTTGGAGAACGGCGCATACTCTGCTGCTGTTCAAGCTGAGTACCGTCGAGGAATGGCGCAAGGTGATATATATGTTTCGAAGTCTGAGATTAGACATGGCAGCATAGACAGCATGAGCAAAGACGATGTTTTGAAAGCTCTACAGGATTTAAAGGATACTTATGGCAATGCCATCGATATCACTCCCGATCAAGATGAAGACGGAAGCGGGCTTCTATCAACAGTTGAAGACGGCGGTGAAGAACTCCAAACATCGGAAGCTGATACTAACTCGAATTGAGAACTGGGCGGGGCAAGGTATACCCGACCTTTTGATTTGTGATGAGTTGGGTTTGTTTCATTTCGTCGAGTTAAAGTTTTGTAAAGCTAACGCCGTTAATTTAAGCCCGCATCAAGTAGCGTGGTTAACTAGGCATAAAAGCTCCAGTTCTTGGATACTGGTAAAGAAACAAGCCAAGCCTGAGACTGCGCCGTTCTTGTTTTTGTATCATGCGAAACAGGCGATTGAGCTAAAAAGCAATGGCCTTAAAACTAAGGCTGTTTTTTCTTGTGAAAAGAAATTTGCTTGGGATAGCGTTTTTAACTTGATTGCTCCTATATAATCGCATAAAAGCGTATACATGAGGTTTTTTATGGAGGAAAAAATGAAAGTTATTAGTGTTCGAGTGAACAAAACAATTGAGTATGAAGTTCATGTACCCGTTTCTGAAGAAAATTCTTTTGATCAAACAAAAGAATATTTAGATACACTTGATTGGGAGGAAGCTGTTTGTTCTGATGGAAATTTAGGTTTTAAGTTTAAGCATATTGCTGAATACTTTGATTGGATTGATTATGATTAACAAAAAGAAAGTGAGGTTTTTTTTATGATTAAACTTAGACAAATAAAACGGATTGGATTGCCGCCAGATTGGCAGTTTACTATGACAAATGGCGACGTAATCGATATAAGAGTCGAGCGACGCGGGGCAAACTATCGGCGATACCATATAATATTACCTAACCCGCACGGGAAAATGGTGTTTGAAAAAATGGCTCAGTTGCGCGATTTTCTTAATGCGAATTATAGGGAGTGATTAATGTTTATATTTGAGATTATCGGGCGTTTGTTATACGGGGAAGATTATGCCGAATTAAAAAACCGTTCTAATAAAAGAACGCGACGCCGTAAAAAATAAAACTTGCATTATAGGATTGTATGGGAGTATACGGGAGTAGGGAACTATTCCCGTTTTTTTTATGAGGGTAAAAAATGCTAGATATTATAAATGACAACGTTTTTAAAAAACAAATTAAATCCGCGATAATATATAAAGGTCCAAGTCTGATAGATCAAAAGCCTATTGTGGTTATTGCGACTTATTCTAATCGCAACACTAAAACTGGTCACGTCGTGCAAACTTATATTTTACGTGAAGATATAAACCCGCTTGAAGCAAGTAAAACTGGTGAAGATTATTCTATTTGTGGCGACTGCCCTATGCGAGGCGAAGTAACAAACGACCCAAATAGAAAACAAGCGAAAAACCGTAAATGCTATGTCATAATAGGGCAAGGTGTTTTGATCGTATGGAAAGCATACGAACGTGGGGTGTATCAAGTAGGCGACGCGGCCGAAATGGGGCGTGGTCGTTTTATTCGGATTGGTACGTATGGTGACCCCGCCGCCGTGCCGTCCGAAGTTTGGGACAAGTTATTATCCGAGTGTGATACTTGGACGGCGTACACTCATCAAAAACCTTGGAGGCCAGATATTGCAATGCAAAGCGCGGATAGCCATGCCGAAGCAATTGCACATTGGAAAGCTGGACGGCGTACATTTCGAGTACTTGCGGACTTATGGCATATCGACAACGCAAACGAAGTCCTATGTCCCGCATCAAAAGAAGCGGGTCGCCGCGTACAATGCACGGCGTGTAAGCTTTGCAAAGGTTCAAGCCTTGCAAAATCAATTGCAATTGTGAAGCATTAGAAAATGACAAAAGAACAAGCATGGAAAATTATTGGCAATCAATCCAAATGGGCAATTAAAAACATGGTAAAAGCTTTAAGTATGCACACTTGGTTAAATACTGATGATGACAAACTAAGATTAAAAGCGGCCAAAATATGCCTTAAAACCAATAACCCAAGGTATAAATAAAAAAGCTTGCAATATATGCGATATTATAAGACAATCTTAATTGTATCAATTTCGATACGTTTTTTATGAGGTATAAAAAATGAATAAACTTTTCACAGTTAGAACTAGCGATTTTGTATTGGACAAGGTTTTAAACCCGCTCAAAGATAAATCCTACGGTACTCTTACTCCTGATCAATTAAACGAATGGTGCGGCGTTATTCCCGATTTCTTTTGTAAATCTGTTTTAGATAATGAAAACGAAATTGAGGAAATAGAAAAACTTGATAATCCTACTGATTTAAAAAAAGACTATTTGCAAAATTCTGTTTTATCTAAGGTAGCCGATAGAATGGATGAAGTTTACGGTTACCCCGCGTTTGGTAATTCGGTTATGACAAATAAACCCTCCGATTTTGGCATTATTTTTGGAACGGACGGCGTGCCAGATTTAAACCCGCTTGGTAAATTTTCTTTTAAGTTTTTGGAAGTTCTTGTTTATGAGTATGGGCTTGTTGCATTGCGTATTATTGGCAAGCCTGATGCGGTAAAGTTTGGAAGGTTTGACTAATGCCCGATATTTATTGCTCGCATTGCGGCGAACCGACGGACATTTACGAATTGCATGACATGCGCAATTCTAACGGCGATAAATTACCTTATCAAATGGCTTCAAATTATTTTGCAAAGTTTGGATGCGGTGCGTTTAAATCTAGCCCGTCAAAATGCACGAACGAAGTTTATGATGATGATGTAGCTTTGAAAGCTTTTGTTAATCAAGAGTTGTCCGAATATGCCGACGATTGGATAGAATAAATAAACTTGCATAATATGCGATAATATCGGATAAATGGCGGGCGGGTAACACTGCCCGCTTTTTTATGAGGTTAAACAATGGATAATTTAAATAAAAATCAAATAAGATTAATTAAAGAAGCTTTATCGTCTCTTCCAAATGGTTGTCATCCTACACTTCAAGATAAAATGGATTTAATTAATTTACGTAGATCTTTAAATGAAGCGCAAAAAGATATTAGCAATCAACTTTTGAAAGCTTATCACGTTTTAGATGATGTTCGAGCTAAGTTAGAAAATATAGGTGATGATATCGTTATTAACGAATTAGATGATGAACATCACTCTAATCTATCTGAAGGCATTCAAGATTGGTTAGGTGATATTCATGCTCTGGATGAAAATATAAAAGAATTTTTAAATGATGAGGAAGTATAATGTCAGATAAAACATTTAAAGAAACGCTCGAGGCTAAAGGTATGGCCTCGACCCGTTCGGCTAGTTTGGTGCGAGCTATCGACCAGTTGCACAGTTCAGTCGGTGCAATGGATAGATCAAATCTATTTCTTATGTGGAATGAGTACGGCGGCCTTATGGAAGTACTGGCCGAATATGCCCGTCACAGTGGGTGTTTGAATACGTTTGAAGACTACAAGCCTTATGAGGAAAGTGAAGTATAATGAAACATTGGGAAGTAGAACATAACGAAGAGTACTTGCGTATCGAATGGAATGAGAGTGCAACTTTTAATTTACAAACACCAATTGGTGGTCAGTGGGTCGATTACCATTGTTTCACTTGTTACGGTATCGACAACGATCAAGAGGCGCTCGAGCACGCAATGGAAGTGTTAGACGACTGCAAACCGTAAACCTTTTACATACCTTTAAAACTGATTAGCCCGCCATTGTGCGGGCTTTTTATTTGTATTTAATACTTACTTCGGCCCGCCGCCCGCGATGCCTCCCAAACGTACGACGGCTGCCGAACCGTGTCGCAAGGTCGAAGGTTCGAGATGCCCGGGCAATCGCCAGTCAATCGAAATCAAAGGTCCTTGGTCCGTGTTTACTGCATCGCCGTCCATTATTTTTTGTCGGGTCCCTTCGAATATCGGGTCAGTTTTTATGCAGCAAAATCAAAGAATTATGCGCAAATTTTCGCGGCCCGTGGCGCTGTGGCACGAGAGCATGGGCCATGTTTCTCTCAAATAATCATTTGCAAAATTGAACGATATGTAACTATATGATATATATCGCATATAATCGTTTAGGGTCCCCCGGCATGAGTGTTCAGGTAAATTCAGTAGAAGACAGGCATTTGAAGCTTCAATTGAGGCTTGCGCAGCTTGAAAAGCAGGAATCCTGCCGTGAAAACTTTTTAGATTTTGTTGGAACAATGTGGCCTGAATTTATATCAGGAAGGCATCATCGAATTATAGCTGAAAAACTAGAGCGTGTTGCGAGGGGTGAACTCAAGAGATTGATCATCAATATGGCTCCGCGGCACACGAAGAGTGAGTTTGCATCTTTTTTGTTTCCTGCGTGGATGATGGGCAAGAATCCTGCGATGAAGATCATCCAGGCGACGCACACGACGGAGCTTGCTGTAAACTTTGGTCGTAAGACGAAGAACTTGATTGACAGTGATGATTTCAAGACTGTGTTCCCGGAGGTTAAGTTAGCGGCGGACAGCAAGGCTTCTGGTCGGTGGGACACGAGCCGTGGCGGGATGTATTATGCTGTTGGTGTGGGATCGAACTTAGCGGGCCGTGGTGGTGATTTGGTAATTATTGACGATCCGCATTCGGAGCAGACGGCGATGAGCAACAGTGGGTTTGAGGATGCGTGGGATTGGTATACTGGTGGTCCCCGACAGAGGTTACAGCCTGGGGGCAGCATTGTTTTGGTACAGACTCGTTGGTCGGAGAAGGACATGACGGGTCAGTTGATGCGGGCGATGGCGAAGGATGATTTAGCGGATCAGTGGGAGGTTGTGGAGTTACCTGCTATATTTGAGGATGGGAGTCCTTGTTGGCCTGAGTACTGGGGTCTTGAAGATTTGACCGCGGTCCGCGCATCTATCCCTCCGAGCAAGTGGAATGCGCAGTATCAGCAGCGGCCTACTGGAGAAGAGAATGCGATTATCAAGCGGGAGTGGTGGAACAAGTGGGAGAAGGAGAGTGTTCCACAGTTGGAGTATGTGATACAGAGTTACGATACGGCGTTTAGCAAGAAGGAGACTGCGGATTACAGTGCTATTACGACGTGGGGTGTATTTTATCCTAATGAGGGTGGAAGCGGACCTAATTTAATATTGTTGGACAGCAAGAAGGGTCGGTGGGATTTTCCTGAGTTAAAGGGGATTGCATTGGAGGAGTATGAGTTTTGGGACCCCGACACTGTCATTGTGGAGGCGAAGGCGAGTGGGATGCCGTTGACGCATGAATTGCGGAACATGGGGATTCCTGTGGTGAATTTTACACCGAGTCGTGGTAATGATAAGGTAACGAGGGTACACAGTGTGAGTCCATTATTTGAGGCGGGGATGGTTTGGGCCCCTGACACGACGTTTGCTGACGAGATGATTGAGGAGGTTGCGGCGTTTCCGAATGGGGAGTATGACGACCTTGTAGATAGCATGACACAGGCATTAATGAGGTATCGTCAGGGTAATTTTGTACAATTACCAACAGATGATTGGCAAGACGGGGAAGAATCTGCTAGGGTAAGGGCATATTATTGATTGGAGTAATTCATGGCTAGAGAACCAATTGGGGGATTAATGGATTCTGGGGTCCCTTCTCAGATGGAAGAGGACGACTTAAGAGCGGAGATTGAGCTTGAGATCCCGGACTCTGGGCAGGAACCGTTGCTCACGGAATTTGGAGATGAGATAGAGATAATTGAAGAGGAGGGTGGAGACGTTGTTGTAGATTTTGACCCTGGCTCTGAGATTATGGATGACATGGGTTTTGACGCCAACTTAGCGGAGGCATTGTCTGATAGTGAGTTGGCTAGGATCTCTGGTGATTTGGTTGGTGAGTTTGAGGGGAACAAGGCGTCTAGGCAGGATTGGGAAGATACTTATTCTAATGGGTTGGAGCTTCTTGGTTTTAGTTATGAGGACAGGACGCAACCGTTTCGTGGAGCCTCTGGTGTGACTCATCCGTTATTGGCGGAGGCGGCGACGCAGTTTCAGGCGCAGGCGTTTAATGAATTATTGCCACCTTCGGGTCCTGTAAGAACTGTTGTTATGGGCAAGGAAGACCGCAAGAAGATTGATCAGGCGGAGCGTGTTAAGCAGTTTATGAATTACTATCTGACTAATGTCATGGAGGATTACACGCCTGACATGGATCAGATGCTGTTTTATTTACCGTTAGCGGGCAGTACGTTTAAGAAGGTGTATTACGATGAGAATCTGGGTCGGATTGTATCTAAGTTTGTTCCTGCGGAGCATCTTGTGGTTCCTTACGAGACATCAGATTTGGAGACATGTCCGAATGTAACACAGGTTGTGAAGATGGATTTGAACGATTTGCGCAAGATGCAGGTCGGGGGATTTTATTTAGACATACCTGTGATTCCTGCGCAGCAGGAGATGGACGGTGTGACGGAGGAAGTGAACAGAATCGGGGGTTTTGAGCCTTCACAGATAGATTATGACTGTACTTTGTTGGAATGCCACGTTGATTTGGACCTAGAGGGTTACGAAGATATAGGGGAAGATGGCGAACCAACGGGCATTAAGATGCCTTATGTGGTGACGATTTCGCAGGATAACGGGCAAATATTGTCTATTCGGCGGAATTATCGTGAAGAAGACGAGATGCGTAGGAAGATCAATTACTTTGTGCATTACAAGTTTTTGCCGGGGTTTGGTTTTTACGGATTGGGTTTGATTCACACTATTGGCGGACTCTCAAGGTCTGCCACGGCGGCACTGAGGCAGTTGATCGATGCGGGTACGTTGTCCAACCTCCCTGCGGGTTTCAAGGCCCGCGGACTACGTATCAGAGATGATGACGATCCTCTTCAGCCTGGGGAGTTCCGCGATGTGGATGCTCCGGGTGGGGCTATTCGGGATAGTCTCATGCCGCTGCCGTTTAAGGGTCCCGACCAGACACTGTTTAACCTGTTAGGTTTTGTGGTTCAGGCGGGTCAGCGGTTCGCGACTATTACTGACATGAAGGTTGGCGACGGTAATCAGCAAGCTGCTGTTGGTACGACGATTGCTATGTTGGAGCAGGGTTCGCGGGTAATGAGTGCTGTACATAAGCGGATGCATTATGCGATGCGGCAGGAGTTTAAGATCCTTGCGCGGGTTATGTCGGAGAGTTTACCGCAGGAGTATCCGTATAGTATCGCGGGCAGTGATCAGGCGGTTATGGCGAGTGATTTTGATGACCGTGTGGATATTATACCTGTATCTAATCCGAATGTATTTAGTCAGGCACAGCGGATTGCGTTAGCTCAGACTAAGTTACAGTTAGCGACTCAGGCTCCTGAGATGCATAACATGCACGAAGTGTTTAGGGATATGTATGAGGCGTTGGGTGTTACAGATACCGACAGGATATTGAAATCGATGCCGGACGAGGAGCCGTTGCCCACGGACCCTGCCCAAGAGAACATCAACGCATTAGACAACATGAAGTTGTTTGCGTTTCAGGGTCAGAACCATCAGGCGCATATTATGTCTCACTTAGTTTTTGGTGCGAGTCCTATGGTTGCTCAGATGCCGCCAGTTGCTTTGGGTATGCAGAAGCACGTTATGGAGCATGTGAAGATAGCGGCACAGGAACAGGCTATGGCACAAATGTCACAGATGGGTCCTATGGATGCGGATCAGCAGGAGTTACAGTTTGAGGGTATGGTTGCACAGTTTGTGGCAGAGGGTATGCAGCAGGCGAAGCAGCTATCGGCGCAAGTATCTGGTTCAAATCAGCCGGATCCTTTGGTAAAGCTAAAGGAGCAGGAGTTACAGATCAAGGCTCAGTCGGAGCAGCAGGATGCTCAACTGGACCAACAGAAATTGCAGCTTGACGCGCAGAATCAGCAGATGCGTGGAGAGCAGTTTGATAAGAGGTTGGCGAGCCAACAGCAGCAGACCGCGGATCGAATTGATAGTGCAATGCAGCGAGAACTTTTAAAACAAAGAGGAAAGTAAAATGTCCAAGGTAAAAATTGTAGTAAATACGCCTACAAAAGCTCCCAAGCCTGAGACAGTCGGTAAGCCTAAAACACCGCCAATGGCGAGTGACACCATGAAGAGAGTGAAGACTCGTGGTACAGGCGCGGCAATCAAGGGCACAACTCATATGGGCTAAGTTATGGATCCCATAACTTGTGTGGCTATGGCAACGGGTGCTTTTAAGGGATTAAAGGCGGCTATTGGTGCAGGCAAAGATTTACAAGACATGACGGGACAGCTTGCCAATTGGGGCAAGGCGTTCAGTGATTTCACAAATATAGAAGAGCGGGAGAAGAATCCTCCGTTCTGGAAAAAGACGTTTAGGGGGTCTGACGAAGAGACTGCTTTAGAGATCTTTGCGAACAAGAAAAAAATGGAACAGATGAGAGAAGAGATAAAAGATCATATCTCTTGGAACTATGGGCCAAGTG